>Ga0157363_1003699_pt1 | contig 13877 bp, 10 predicted proteins | sample AttsexASBM1_FD_111477 | JGI IMG/M metagenome (GOLD analysis project Ga0157363, IMG submission 111477) | Fungus gardens microbial communities from leaf cutter ant in Ribeirão Preto, State of São Paulo, Brazil - Atta sexdens ASBM1 | ecosystem: Host-associated > Fungi > Mycelium > Unclassified ...
ATCATACTATTAATAAAAATCCCATTTATGTTGTTGTTTTTTATCTAATTCCGAAATCAGGAAAATTATATTATAAAATTCAAACTGACAATCAAAAGGAAATAATAACGATACTCTTTTATATTTCTAACCACATAGAATGTATTCAAATCACTAGATATTACGTTCAAGAAAAATTGATTCTGTTCATTCAAAAAAAGTGATGAAAGATACCTTTAGTAGTTCAAGGCACCATGCATTCTTCGTGCCTCTTTTTTTATATCACTATAAAACGAAAACACGATAATTTATGTATTAACCGGTCAAAGTCGGTACAAAAGATCACAAACGCCTCGGAGAGCGATCGAATCGATACGCACGATCAGCAGCTGATCTCGTGCATTTTGCGTGAAGACCGACCGCGTTCGCTTTATAGGCCTCTCGTATCCTTATCCGTTCAATATCCGGCTGACGCGTTTGGCTCCGCCAAGATCGATAAAGCTTACGTTCGATGACACTCGAGATCGATCTGTGTAGCCCGCCCGTTCCTTTCCCGTTCGCTCCGAGCCAATCTCTTCGGAACGTTACCGCAGATTCGATTCCATTCAACGCTATCTGGCCACTCGGCAAGGAGCGATCATCGTTTCTGGTAATTGCTATTGTGCCTTCGAGGCTGTCGCTGATACTGCTGCTGTCCTAGTTTGGGATGAGACCCTCCGATCTTTCTATTTTCCTGCTCTTCGTCTTAATAGATTAAATCTTACGACCGGAGTATCCTGGTCATTTCCTAGTTCGGGACTCGTGGACAAAGATCGTTTCACTAGAACAACGCGGCCACAATAATGTTATATGTTATTACTGAAACAGCCATTGAGCTGATTTCTTCGAGAAACGTAATCAGATATTAATTTTGCGGAAAGTTTGTCGATATAATAAATAAAATTGTGTACTTCCTCCTGCTGTATCTTTGTAGGATTGTATTGAAAATTATAGAGAATTAATGTTTATTTTGTAGAAATGATATTTTCTTCTATTTTATTAAACTTTATTTGATATACATATTTGATGTACAATAGTGTTATTTAAAAAATAATGACAAATATCTTTCTGCAATTATGCATATTCACACGCAAATTGATTTTGGATATTCCAAAATGTAACATCGATACGTAGCAGTAACTGCGTATTAGTGATAAAAGCTAAATCTCGTTCAGCAATTTCAATTTAGCTAAAAATTTTTACGCCCGAAACCACATATTGTACGCTTTTTGGTATAGTGTATTCACGTTATTATATTATATTCTTTTCATGAAAACAACTTGTAACTGTTTCGATAAAAATTTCCATTAATAGCACGTTTTTTTTTCTCTTCGACATCAATATTTTATGATATTTTGTGAAACAAATCACAAATAGGTATAATATCAATAGATATGACTACACAAATAAACAAATTAATAGTTTAACAAATTGTTGATGGCGCGAGAAAATAGAGTAAAATAGATTAAAAATAAAAACAATGTTACGCTTTTACTCTTGCATTCAATTTCATATATGATGGCCATTAAAATATACAAATAATATATAAAATAAAATAAAAAGGAAGAAATATGCTTCATCATTCGTATTGTTTCAGCGAGAAAACATTTTCTCGCCTATTGTATCATTATATTTATTTGTGCTTAAATGCTAGAAACGTGTTTCAGAATTAATTATAGTAAACTCAATATTGTCATAATGAACTCAATTGCAAGCGTATTCGAATTTAAGCTACAAACGCTGAATAAAACATTATAACAAAAGATTATTTTGCTTAAGTTAAATCTTCAACCAATAAGTGACGATTTTTCGTCAAAAATCTGTCAAGTTATATTATGCAAACTTGTCAAAAGCAACGTTAAACTCAACGGTTATCATATCATGTGGGTGAATTTTTGTGTATGAAAAGAAAGAGATCGAGAGAAGCAAAATCTGTTGTATTATGAGATCAACAATGCGAAAAGCTATATATCGATTTGAAGTCGAAAACAGCATTTTTCGCGTTATTGTTCCTCTAGTTTTCTTACGAAGCAGAAAAGATTCGAAATCCCAGGATCAATATCATTCCGTATAACAGTATCATATCATACTATAAGAATGTAATACTGTCAGTGAAATCACTTAATTTAGAAGTAATTGAACGAATTGAGAATGAAGCTTACCAAACGTTTAAAGAATAATATACGTTTATCACGCATTGAAATATCGTGACACTTTATAGATTCCCACGAACTCAATAATGCTAAACTCATATGTGCGTTTACGCCTTTAGCGCAATCATAAAGTTAATTAGCGGAGAATGATAGCCGCATACAGACTGCAAAAGGCATGTACGACCGCATAAATCCCCATTGCACCGATGTGGTGATGCCATTTGTGAACTGGCATACGGCACGTTCCAATGAATTTACTGCGATAAACGGAGAGTGAATGTAACAAGAAGTAACTATAACGAACGACGTGCCTAGGCGGTATCGCCCGTTGCATCCCTTTTGCCTCTTACCTTCGCCAACGATACGGAGAGTCGCGAACACGCGGCAATCGTAATGCGCCCGGTAATTTATTTTCCGCCACCGGCAATTTATTTTCACGCGCGCATTTTTCAGCGGCGCACGCGAGGTCAAAAAAACTAAACTAAAATTTCGTTCGCCCAAGATGCTCGTTTCGTCCGAAAGATAGCCTGCCTCTGCGTATCTTAATCTATCAATGTCCAATAATGTGCTGAAATATCTACAACGATATCGCAACGAATAATTCTGTCTCCCTTTTCTCGAAGGTGCGATTTTCGATTAGACACACATGCACATCTACATGTATGTATTGTACATACATGTGCGTGTGTGACAGCCTCCTCCTCCTCCTTTGTCCATAATCCTCCGAAAGGATGATGACTTTTATCATCTGCCTATAGTGTGCACGCTAATTATACACAGTTATAAGGCACCTACAGTTCAACATCGATTTCGAACGACAATTTTGTTTATTATAGAAATTTACATAACAAGTATACTCTCGGTGGTTTGCCATTGCCTGCCGAGAGGAGCTACGAGCATACGAAAATTTTTCGGTTCTGTCTGGAATTGAACCCAGGATTTCTGGCATAGCAATCTCGTACGCTGCCTGCTATGCCATGCTCGCACTCAAGTGTGTGTGACATGATGTTCTCTAAAACATTTTTTCCATATCTCGCACGAGCTCTGTGATAATCCGCGCGAACGGACTCACGAAACAACCTGCATAATCCAAAATGTAAATGCTATTACTGTCGTAATGTTGGAAAATCTCCACCATACTTTCCACTCATATTGAGCAATATTATGTATCTCTTGAATATTCCCGGAAACTCGAGTTGCTCTTTTTTCTGGTCTTGATTGCACTTCGGATTTTCCCGAGTTATACAACGAGCAAAAACGCGAATTATTAATTTATAGCGAAATAATCCAAACGAACTGAAAATAAATTATTCGCAGAAAAAAACTTGTTACGAAATTCGCAATACCGCAATTTATGTTTCATGCCCGGTTAAAAAAATATATCGGCGAAAATAACGGTTTATAAAATAATGCATATTATGCATATCGCGAACAAATACGTAACGAGGTACAATGAAACTAAAATTCAGGACCAACAACGAAATACATGCATTAACGCTCAAAGTCCTTCTGCCGTCAAATGCAAGCGCATTAGCGCGCAATTAATTCACCGACATCCATTGTATCGCGTTCTCCCGCGTATTAAGTTCATCGCTTGTAAATTCCAACAAGCACGACGTTAAAATAAATCACTGCGTCGTTAATATTGCGATCGACATCCTCATAAGAGCGCAAATTACCGCGATGATGGCGTTTACATATTATCATCATTATCAAGAACCTGGCTTGCTTGACAAAACTTAAGAACACATGTATTATAACTTTTCCTTTATCACCACGGTTATAAAATGACTACGATTTTGTATGGAGTCTAACGACTCACAATACGTTTTAGCACCCGCGATAACGGAGCACTTCAATCCAGGTTATTTTGGATCTACTGAGGTGCGATGGCAACAAATATGTTCTTTTCTCACCCAAAGAATGGAAATCGATATAAAGCAAGCGGCAATAAAGGGACCCTCAAACAAGCGGATATATATTATCGTTCGGAAAATGGAAAGGCTTATAGGAATTTGTATTTCTTTTTTTTTTATTGTTGGCCTTGATTTTAAGAAATTAAATGCACTTTTGATTGAAAATATATTAGCTAATTTCTGCTAATTCCTTTTAAAAAAATTGATTAGAAAAGTTATATCTCAGCTTTCCGCAAAAGATGTTCTCTTGTTACGAAGTAAGGTAATAACGCTCGAAGACAATTTCCTGTGCTTCTCCCACGCCCAACTAACTATACTGATTGCCAACAACTATATACTGTTTACCCTACTTCGCCAAACTTCCTGTAGACGCGCAACGTGACCATAATCGACATAGACGATGTCATTACACGAACCCGGTAGAGTATAATGAAGATCGAGCTGAAAATGTCGTCAATTAGATCCAAATATAGTTCTATTTCCTTTCAATTGTAAAATTCCATGAGTCGTTCCACACCCCACGACGATTAATTGAATTGTTAACATTGGATGTTTAATCGAACGCAACTCGGAAATATTCGCAGTGTTAAAACGATAGATTTTCCGTTCGCAATCAGGCAGCAAGTTTCGCAAAGATTAAATAAGGTTCGTGCGTTCGTTTAGGTTTTTTTGGTTGATAGCATAGAATAATGGTAGGTCAGTTTAATTAAAAAGTTATGGCGACCTATAAGCTCGGTTCTCAGCTTAGCGGCCAACCGCTCAGAACTTCCTAGAGGAATATTAAAGCGTAGGAAAAAGTAAACTTATACCAGATCTGCATACATGCAAATTATCGCAGAAAATACGATTATGCTAAACATGCTGCGCCGGCATATTTTTAATACCAATGAGACTATCAGTATTACACACGACTTATACAGGATTACGTTCGGGCAATTATTAACAAAATATTCTTGATAAATGACTTATGAAAGCGTACGGAATTATTTTATCTTATCTATCTGTTTGCTGCAAGTGGATCGATGAAATTTGTAATTAGAGGATAACTGAGATAATTAGACAATTTTAGTCTCGTAGCTTTGCCACGAACTGATGTGTACCGATTGCATATGCATTGCCTACATATTGCAAAGCATAATTGTTTAATTGGGTCACAAATTATAATCGGAATTCGTATTAACATACTTAAACGGAATTTTCTAATCGATTGCATTCGGAATTGCAAATTTTCGTTGCGAATTGTAGTAATTGAATCGCAAATATCACGGACCAGTAATGCCAGTTCTGTCTGCACCGAGAGACGTAGTTTCCTGTATCGAATGAGAATAAACGTTCTCGATGAAATCTCATTGCGGCGCGAATACATGAAGAACGACTTCTCTACGACTGACAGAATTGTGAGAGAAAAAAAAAAGAGAAAGAAAAAGGGAAAGAGAAGTACGATGAATTTCTCCCTGTGTGAAACGCAAGTTTTGGAACTGCTGTCCAACAACCCCTTGATTCTGTCTCTCTTATGTGTACCACATGCCAACCGTAAATCAATTCTCGAAATTGTTTTCGCGCGTCCACACGCCACCAGTCAGCTAAATTCGATTCATTGAAGCGCACGTACCGGAGAGAACTACGACCACTCGTATAGACGATTCATAACAAGAACCGATTTTCCCCCAATTCGTTACGAAAATCGAAAAAGTACCTTAGATAAGATTGTCTAATCGGAACACTATCCCAAATGCGCTAACGAATAACAATGAATCTTCAGATATTAAAATGAATTGCCACACTGAAAAAAATTTACTAAATCTTAATACATATTTCCTTGAATAATACTAAGCAAACATTTATTTATAGTGAATAAATACTTATTCAATAAAAAAATAATAGTTGAAAAAAAATTAATGGTTTTTGTAAGAAATAAATATATTTACATTTAGTAAATATTTACTTGGAATTATTCAAAAAATGAATATTTATTAAAATTATTAAAATTATTTTTTTTCAGTGAATATTTAAATAATAATATTTAAATAAATATATGTATACAGTATATGTTCGATTTAATTTGATATCTTGAAAACTATTAAAATTAGATGAAAAATTAAAAAAGCTTCTTTAATAGGATTATTCTAAGATAATTTTTTTTTGTGTTATAGAACTTCCTTTCCAAACTCATTCCCTATAAACTTTTAAGAAGGAAAAGAATAGTAGAATTTTTCAAATGTAAATCTCCGACAAAAATGGCACTTAATAGATCCTGAAGAAACGAGTCTAATGACTGATATTTAAGATCTATTTTCAATATTATATTATTATATTCGCAATGAATTTTTGAAAATTGTCTCGAGAGAGTATCGATTTCTGTTCGATCAATCTGTCCATGTTGATATCTCGGAAACTATTAAAGTTAGACGAAAAATTGAAAAAGCTCCTTCAATGGGATTACTTTGAGATTATTTTTAGTTTGATGGAACTCGTCCTCTATGAAATTTTGAGGGAGAAAGGATAGTCAAATTTTTTGATGAGTTTTCATCCAATACTTTCCCTAGACGATTTTTTAAAATTCGTTGCGGTCATAGCATTGAAGATAAACTCTTAATATCATAGTTTTTTCATTTTTTCAGATATCAAGTGCTACTTTTGTTAGAAATTTACATTTGAAAAATTCTAGTACTTTTTCCTTCTTTAAAATTTCACAGGAGATATGTATGATTCCATCACACTAAAAATCATTTTAAAGTAATCCTGTTGAAGGAATTTTTTTAATGTTTCATGTATAACTTTAACAGTTTCATGGATATCGACGTGGACAGATTAAATCGAATCTTTTATAATAATTAATATACATACCACAAAAAAATATAAAGTGATATACGTACGTTAGTAAGTTCCTTACTATTCTTCGCTCTAGATCTGAATGTTTATTGTCATATTTTAAAATGTGACTAATCTAAAATATGATATATATTTATAACAGCGCTCTTTTATAACATTTCAATCGTGAATATTTTTTCTCGAATAAATGTTGTTTTTCACGAAGACCACATTAACATGCAGTCGTTATATGCAAATTTATCTCATTTATTCATTTGCCATTATAATTGAAGCATAAGTTGTATCGTTGCTGCAATTGTATTGGTTGAATTAATTTGTCGACAAATCGACTATATGAGCATGGACCATTTTTGTTATTTACGAGTTAGCGAATTTTATTGTCCTGGGAATAATTAATTAACAACTTCATCTCGCGACGCGCAGGCATTACTCCGGCTTTATACAAGTAATGCATACATGTTCAGCAAATGGGGTCCGACAAGTTCAGAGCGCCACTAATACCTGGCCAGTTCCATTTAGTAATTGCTACCTAACACGCTCGTCCAACTTATTACTGTCTAGGCGCTGTCTACACTGTGGCGTTCCGCTGCACCACATCGACCGGCATGTATATTCATCGAGTATTGATTGCGAGTGTATGGACGGAACAGTAATGGAAATTCCATCGATTCGTGTTAAAGCATTCGATACGTTCGATCCATCAAAATACGCGCATCGAAACAAGAACAATTGTATTCGAATGACATTAACATAACCAATGATATTAATGTTAATAATCATGGAGAACACACTGCGTGAAATTATCGCATACAGTGGTATACCTTCAATTGCACCGCAGTTAATTACAGAAGTTTCGAAAATTTCGTGAATTTCAAATCTTTGAATTTCACGGTCCTTTAACTAAATTCTCAATTTCCTTTATTTTAATTAACTAATTTATATTCTCTGCTATTCTAATTTAGACTCTTTACTTTTGTCTGAAAACATTCGCACTTCCTCAATTTTCCTCTCAATCTCATCTTTTAATTCTCTGATAATAGATATTGGAGTACGACCGGCAGCGGCCAACAAGTCGTGACGGACATCCCGCGAGACAACAAGGCGGCGATCATCAACAGCATCGCCACGTCGTACTCTCTGCAGAGACCGAGGTACACCGCGACCCCGCGAACATCAAAGATCGTCCTCGATGGTAAAACGAGGTACAGCGAGACAGGGAAGTCCGACTGGCCGTATTATCAGACGTATAGGCAAACAGCGGAGACGCAGAAGGCGCAAATCTATGAGGACATCCAGAGGAAGATTGCCAACGTATCGGACGTTTTGAATACACGAGTAACGGGCTACTTATTCGCGAACAACGCGACCAACTCGGTGGATCAGCGTCAGCATAGATTCAGGATGAAACATCATGGATTGACATCTAAAGGCAAACGAATTAGAACACGTAAGTATAACAAAAATTTTCATATGATCTGATATTTTGATCTTAAGTTTTGTTATTTCTAAGTTTTATATTTTTAATAATATATAATATAATATTACTTATAGATTTTCTCACCTATAAGTTATGAAAACAATGATCCTCATCGGATCCATTATCGGATTTGAAAGTCTGTTTTCATTCTTGTGCGTGCGTGCGTGCGTGCGTGTGTGTATGTGGTGTGTGTGTGTGTGTGTGCGCACTAAACTGCACTGAACTTTCTTTTTCGCTTTCATCAAATATCAAACAAATATATCATATCACTTTAAGTTCTAAAACACTAATACAATACACTAGATAAAAAAAAAATAGACCTTTGAACGTAGAATTATCGGATTCGAGCGTAACATTATCCGATCCTATTTAATTAGTTTAGAATAATATTATCTTGCAAAGCCGGCTTCTGTTCGCGTAGCAAAATATAGTGAGATGATATAATATATGAATAATGTAACAAGCGATACTTTATATCGCTGACGCTATCGCTCGATAGCTATCTTGTTGCTCTTCACTAAACTGGCGAATGATTATACGGGCATAATTCAAAATATTTTTCGAAACCTTCGTAGTAGAACCTTTGCTTTTGCTATCTAATCGAGCCTCTAATTAACTCTTTAAACGATACGATGCACGGAAGGTCCGGACAAACCCTCGGTGAAGTTTTTTATTGACGATAGCTAATGCAAAAGCCGAGCGCCCTCAATAGCCATATTTCCCGCGTAAATGATCAAAGCACGCTTCCGCGCTCTTCCTCTCCCGCTCGCGCTCTTTCCCGTCTCATCCATTCACGTTGTCGTCCACTCTGTACCTCCTCTCTCGCATTTGCCCACTATTCCGATTTCCGTATTTCATCGATGTAGATTTTTCTTGTGTGCGAAATTCTTACATACATTGTTCAAGCTGATAATAATTATCAGATTACAAATCCGTTTATTAAATGATAAATTAATATCGATAACTATTGTGATTCATCCGACTAAATTTAATTTCGCATTTCGATTCAGCTGCTAAATCCAAAAAAAAAAAAAAATCGGAACAATCTAAATTGAATTTTCAAATTTTTAACTAATTGTAAACTAGATTATCTCAAATAATAAAAATACATTTCACAGTCCTCGAAAGAATTTATATCTTTTTTAAATTTTGTAAAGGAATTATTTGAGGAAAATTTAAATGTAGAAAATTTCCTCGATTTTCATTGCGGTCACCTATTCCACGAAGATCGTGGTTATCTACCTCGAGAATTTCCCTGCACGTTACGAGATTAGACATGAACTCGCTCATCCGCTCGAGCGGAATAATTGCATTCGTGATTTCAGGTGCACCGAGAGATTGCAAGGTCGGCGAATGGGGCCCGTGGAGCGCGTGTAGTCGCAGCTGCGGGGTAGGCGAGACCCAGAGGACGCGGAAAATCACGATAAAGCCGCGTCGGGGTGGCGCACCGTGTCCGCCGTTGAAGGAGACCAAGTGGTGTGGTAGCGTCAATCCGTGCTCGGAGAGTAAGCCGATCATCGACTATCATTGGTAGTCATCGTCCGCGTCGGTCCCCTTCCACGAACACGTGTACCAAAGTGACTCGCTCACGGACGAAAGGTCGTGTAAGCCAAAGACGGGCAAGACGAGCGAGGAGTGACTTATGCGAGAAATGCACGCTGGGACGCGAATATGATTAAATAATTCAATGAATGGAAAATGATACAGGCTAGAGAAGAGTATCTTTTTTATATATCTCTCTCAGTAGTCACCGCAACATGACTAGACGTGTATTTATGGGACATACCATGTGTCCCATTTAGAAAACGTAACATCTGCGTGATTTGACAATATGCGTTACACGAAAACAATATCTGATATTTTAAGATAAAAGAATTAGTAACTGTTGCAGCGATTACATTTGGCATCGGACGATAATACCGTGTGCATTTACACAGATGACTGTAATGATCATGCATGACGTAATTTCACGTAATCCCGTTGCTATTAAATCCTGTTTGATATAATGAGTGGCCGTGACGAGAAAGAGCGTCGAGTCATATAATCGAACGATATAATATATTTCATTACAATTAGTATTCGCAGCCATTACATATTTTGGCAAACAAGCGGAGAAGCATTATCACATATATACGGCTGCTTTATTTTACTCGCTTGCATTTATTGTCGTTTGATGTCACGTTCGTCGAGCGATACATATACATATAGGTATGTATCGCTCGGACCGCGAATTGAAAACACAAAGATTGCCAAAGAGAAATTCGAATAGCTGACTCGCGTCGTATCGCGTTTCCGCGTGTATCACTAAAATGCGTTTGAGGCTCGATTTTCACTCCGAGCGCACGGCGTTTCGATCTTTTTTGTTTTTCAGAATAATTGAACAATCGGCATTGTTTATCGAATTTGTTACAGCAAAAATGTTATAGTAAAAAAAAACAAAAAAAAAGGCTAAATAGTAAAAAAAAGTAACATGTATCTATTTAAAATATCTATTTTGCAAGTCGAATTATAGAATTCTATCTCACGATGATTCATAATCAACTGCAAATTTTATGTCAATGATAAAATTAACCAAATATATTTTAAACATACATCTTCAAAAATATCAAAGAGATTTAAATTCCCTTAATTTATATATTAATTTAACATATATATATATTTTTATATGATATATCTTTATTGGAAATTAAGTTAATTCCCGACTTTATTCAAAAGCGGGTTTAACGATCGACGAGATGAGGTAATAACATACCTTTGCACGCGAAAAAAGAAATGAACCTCGGCATAATTAGAAAATTGACTCGACTTACCGGAAGAAAAACGTTAGGTGCAATTAAGCTGACAGTTTAATTGTCGGTACAAATGACGGACCACGTTACGAGTGCGGTGATCGGCGATTTGCACGTTCAGGTGCGGAATTTCTCGGTAAAATTTAACCATCGCGTGCAGCACTGGAAATCTCCGCTGAGATTAAGCCGGCGTTTCCGAGACGTACTACATTACTTAAAACAAAGTTTTTACTGGCTCATTATTTTTCATCGCGGAACGAAAATAGTCGCGTACAAAATTTACAATCGAATTTTCTTAAATAAGACTAATAACAAAATTAATTTTTAAATGAAACTTTGATTACAAAATTCATTTTTCTTCAATGTTTCATGTTTATTATTAATTCATTATATTTTGAAGCTCTATTATCCTTAGCTTATCTCTTGCTATAACTTCACTGCCAAAATTGTTTCCTTTTCAAGAAATTCGTGAAACATTTACAATTTCGAAACGTTGTGCAATGATCAAAAAATTAAAATATTTCGTGCAAAAGAAGAGTAAGATCGATGTCCGGTAGGATGTATCGAATAAACGTCAGAGCGATTTTCGATACGAGATGCGCGCATCTCGCATAAAATCCCAGACAATGTTTTCGCGTGGGGATGTTTTTCGCAAAGCGTCTCCTCGCTCGACGACAGCATCGACGAAGGATATCGTATAAAAGAGGAACCTGCAGACCGGGTTCTGTTTTTTTCTCCATCGTCATCAAGAGTGCTGCATCTTTTCTCACTCACTCTCTCGTCTGTCTCTTTCTCTCTCTCTCTCTCTCTCTCTCTTTCGTGGCGTGGTAGGGAAATTTTTACAAAGATATCACATCAGGTACGTCTTAGGTGAGTGTATTATATCTTAGGCATAAATTTAACAATAATAATTAATAACTAACGTCTAATCGTTAATTATTAGTACCGTATATTAATCGCGCGACACGGAGCTCGGCGTTGTTGCCCGGCGTGTTGTGAAAAACGCGAAATCTATAATTATATAAGAACGAACGAAAAGCAATCTCGCTCTGGCGGACGGATTTAAGGATGCAACGCTGAATTCCGTGTGCGATGTATGTTGACGCACGGCTTGTCCTTCATGTCTAACGTCCATGACCGCTATTCTCGTCGAACATTTAATATTAAACGCGATCGATCGTAAAATTTGATACGATTAATTAAATTAAATTTAAATAGTCATAATTTGTCTAATATGAAGAACGGTGAGAGAATGAACAAGGAACAGTCAATCTATACGCAAGTAAATTGCACAATTGCATTTAGCACTAAATGAGCGACAAGGATAAAAGCCTATATAGCTAAAATATTTGTAACTCTGCACAACTTTTTATTTGAATTAAAACTATTAATTTCAACAGGAAAATGAACTGTGTGTGTGTGTGCTGCTATAATTAAATATTGTGTAAAAATTTTTTTAAATTAATGTCAAGCGTGACATAATAGTAATGATTTCCCTGCTGCGTTTTGGCTCCCGCAAAACACGAAATAATCATGCTGCATGAAAAAAAATGGTACGAGCAGAAAATACAGCATTGTACAAACTCACATACTGCCGCATATAATATTTACATTTGTTCATCCCACTGTAAACTGATATGAAAGGCCAATCTTCGCGATAGTAACGGATAAACATGAGGAAAGCTCGATTACGTGTAAAAATTTTCAGAATGCAAATTGCCGTGTGGTACTGTAACGTAATAGCTTCCACAATTATCTCATATCTCTCAAAACTCCTCTATTACAGTATTTTAAACGATATTAAATAAAAATATGAAAAATCCGCACATCTTGGACAATATTCATATAAAGTAAGATGATATATCGTTTTTATACGAATACAATTTCTGCTCGTGCTAAAATCTTTTTTAAATTTCCAAGCTATTAAAGGTTTTCATGCAAAACGTAATCTCATAAATGGAAAAAATAGTTAGAAAACTCTCGCACGATGGAAATAATAGCTACCGGACAAAACTAAATATAAAAATGAGATGACCGCCGTACCGTGGTCGAAATTATCTCGAAGAAAAGAGTTTGTCAAAAAGTCCTTCGTTAAAATTACGACAATTTCCGGCATACACGTTTTACACGTAAGATGTACCGCTATTTAGCCTACAATCTTTCAATACACGGACGGGAATAATATTTTAACAACGTTACTTATGACGTTTTGATATTATGTTAAAACCCGATTGTTCGCGATAATTAGCGGCTGATCTTCGCCTGAGAGAATTCCTCGAAAACCGTTGTTGCCGGCGGGAGCCGCGCTATTGAGATAAAATATCAAGCCAGGCTAATCTCCGAGACTGGAAATCTAGCCGTCGTAAAATCTGTCATGAAACAATACCGCACGGCGATAAGAGACCGCTTTTCATTTCTCGGTATATATATATATATATATATATATATATAATAACACACATACACACACACACGCGCGCACACACGCGCACACACACGCGCACACACACGCGCACACACACATGCACGCACACGCACATGCGTGTGTGCGCGCGCACGCGCGCGTGTATGTGTGTGTGTGTGTGTATAGGAAGGAGGACCGAGCCGTTGCCGTCTCGCAGTTAGATGCATTAAGGATAAACGTTTTGTAAACTAAACGAGAACGCTTTCGTGACACGAGAGCTTCTGTGAC
>Ga0157363_1003701_pt1 | contig 13873 bp, 7 predicted proteins | sample AttsexASBM1_FD_111477 | JGI IMG/M metagenome (GOLD analysis project Ga0157363, IMG submission 111477) | Fungus gardens microbial communities from leaf cutter ant in Ribeirão Preto, State of São Paulo, Brazil - Atta sexdens ASBM1 | ecosystem: Host-associated > Fungi > Mycelium > Unclassified ...
AATATTTTAGGTATTGCATCATAATAACAAAATAAATTTAATACTCGTCAAAAATTTAATACTCCTTCATTGGAAACATAGTATGATATATTTTTCATTTTCTTACTGAGTATTTATATTCTCATATTTTTTAAGTCATATCACAATTTATACGACATTTTCTAAAAGTGTGTAATATTTCATTTAAAAAAAATGCTTTCACGTCTGCTGACATATTTTACGTTTTTTTATTTTCCTATAATATTTATATATTCGCACATTTTTCATATGCAATTTGCGTTGCTAATAATCAAGTGACCTTCAAAAGTCATTATATCATTACATTTTAATCGCGTTACATTTATGCAAAACCGGTATTTGCGTATTCTCGTGTAACCAGAATTCAATGAGCAACAATCAATCGCATATATAAAAACTATAATGTAATTAATTATTAATACCATTCTTATGACAACTTTACTATGGGCACATGTGAACATATCATTTCATGAATATCATTGATTAACTCCTTGCAATTATACTTGTATCACCAAATCTTAAGAGCTACGTAATTGAAGACGGATTTTGCGTTCTAACTGCCACATGCTTTTATCGTCGAATACTTACAAGTGCTGAGTACTTATTCGATGGTAATACTACGATTGCTCTTTTGGATAATTAATTCTCCTTAAGTGACATTTCTCTCAGGAGCTCGATATGCTATAATGCATCTTTACAATTATTAACAACGATTAATTATTGTCTAGTTTGAATTCTCCATAAATGAAGATTACGTGAAATCTCTTCCTTTCTCCATCGAGGTTACGAATTAATTTTGCGGAAAATAATTCTAATTTAATCAACTTTTTTTATCTAATTTTTCTCAATTTTATTTTTAAGGTCCAATTGAATCAAATCACAATAACAGTTCAATAACTATTCAAGCTAATAAATAGAATCGTAATTAACTTTTTAATACACTTTTTTCATATATTGGAGATGAAGAATTTAATTATCGATTATTACTTTTACTAATTAAACAATATTATACTCAATAAGTTCATATTATATTTGAAAATATAACGATATATAAATAAATATACTGCAAGCTGCAAATCATAAATGATTTATAATGGCAAAATAGAGCAAGTGCGCTTTCAAGCAATATAAATGAAAATATTATAAAATATTTGCTTAGATTTGAAATCAGAGCATTTGCCTATACGTAACAATCCGCAAAACTCTATAAATTCATATATACGCAATAAGAAATCCTTTTAAAATTAAATTATCAATACATTCGTTTCCAAGAGAAGTACAAACAGTTTCCACAGTACAAAGCAGACCAAGATAATTTGTGCGAGTGCTTTTGCCTCTATCAGACGTAACTTTTTTACTTCGTCTTTATGCGTATGAATCGACGAAATATTTAATCTCGATGAAAGAGATTCTATATCGTTCCCTCGTAACTTGTAGTCCTACGTGAACGAAACGTTACAGTCGAAATCAGAAGGTACATCTTGAATTACCCAACAATCATTATATATTTCAGCACGTGCGTGTACCTTCAAGATGACGAACCGTCGAATAATTCGTAAGCAAGTCGGTTTGCCACTCGCGCGAGTAGAATAGAGCGAGTCAACGTTTAGGTCATCATATGTTCACTTGTGGATTTGCATAGCCTCGGAGACCCACATTGTGCCGCGCTTTGTGCTGCGTGAGGTCATACCGAGGGCCGCGTATTGTCGCGTGGCACGTATTATTGTACACGTTGTGTAGGTCTAGGTTTACCCTTCCCTCCGCCTCCCCCCCTTCTCGTCCCTCGGTTGGCTGAGATGCTCGCGATAAACCGGCATCTGATAAGATTACCGAAACGCGCATAAAAAGTGAACGCGTGTCTTGCACTGCCTTTTCTGCACCTTCTGACGAAAACATGTAACAAAGGAAAAATGCGAGCACGTATGAGAAATGCTCTTTTCACCGAAATTCTTTATGAAATATTAAATAACATTCAACAAATGATAACCACGATTGTCATCTTTCGATTAATATTTCATTGAAGATTGATGACGAGAGATGGAGAGATACGAGATTTTTTTTTCTGAAATCGGATGCACGCATAAAAAAAGTTACCAAAATTTAGAGCAATTAATTAAAGATTCTTTCCGTCTGCCGAAAAACTGGAGATTCAAAATTTCAAAAAGCCAAAATCTCCGGCTGAAAACCAGAGACGTAGCAACAACAATAAATGCAAATTCGAAGACTGCCTCAGATCTATAATTTTGTGATAAAATCGAGGACGAAATTTCGTGTATAATTTATGGATACAACTGTACGAGATATCCTAATAATAATAAATCACGACGGTGAAACTGAGGTTGAAAAATAAATGAAAAAATCGAATTCTAGTTATACATACATATTCATCTGTTAGTTTGAAACACAATAAGTGTAGTAAACCTTAAGCCTTATGAAATTGATCAGTCATAGTTGAGTGAAAAAAATAATCGATTGTAATTGTTGATATCAATTTCTTGAAACTTAAGCTTACTATATTTATTGTTTTACGAGAAGCACAGCAACCCGAGGATTTCCCGGAAATATTGAGAAATTTGTTGTTTTGAGATTTTCAAAAATAGAAGATTTTAACGTCTCTTTAAAATTACCTTGCTTTGACATCTATCATTATTTATTCATGTTATTATTTCTTAACCGTATTTTCCCACGCCAATGTTATGTAAAGAAATCATGCGATTCTATAACATTTGATGTTAAATTAGATAATCAAGACTTTTAGGAAATTTGGGACAATGTATTAACAGTTACAATAATAGATAATTAAATAATGTATAAAATATCATAAAATTGATAATTAACTCTGCTATCGGAAAATTGTTATGTTGTCCCATTTACTCAACAAATTCAGTCAATTTACCTGATCTTTTTGTAAATTGCTTCGTATAATATTCAAAGATACTACAACAAATAATTATATACATATAAACAATCAATTTCTAATGTTAGTTTTTCAATTCAATTACATATTTTTTGAATTAATTCAAAAAAATGCAAGATTAAAACGTAGAAAACGTAAATCTGAATACAAATGCTTCATTCATCATTGCTGATCTGTTTTTTCTATCTCTTTCATTTTTTATAAAACATGCAGATGCGCACATACTTACACAACATACGTACATATGGAAAATAAACAATAAAAGATAATAAACTAATAAAAGATATTCTTCTGTTTCTAATATACCTACACAATGAATTAAATATTTTGCTATATATTGTCTTAATCTGGATCAATGAATAGTTATTTATTATCCAGTGACATACGTAATACTGATAATCAGTGAAATTCAACTAAAAAAGAAAGAATGTTTGACCATTATATAACTAAAATATTGATATTTACACGTTAATTTCAATTTTTCAATACCATATTCATTGAATTTAAGCACTAAAACAAAGTTAGTTACATCACGTAATAAAGATTAGCTAGGTTAGGGATCTCACATTTACTGATTACCAGTGGCATACTTGGCATATCTGATCTCAGTGATTATCATCTGATCATCTGATATCAGTGATTATCCACTGATTCAGATTTAGAGAAATACGATTTTCATGTACTAACAATGATTATAACGAATATGTCACGTTGCAACAATATAAAGTATGAGAAATAACTTTACATTTAAGTTTACATTTTCAAGTGTCGTCCATATCAAAATAAGATATTTTTGTTATAACTTTTTAAAGCATTTAGGACCAATATATACATTTATATAACTTTTTTTTTTATTTTTGCTCATAGAATATACTATTAAAATTTGTACAAAAAATCTGGGACGCTCTATTTATATATATATATATATATATATATATAATAAATATTTAATTTTGTCTAATTTATTTCTAAAGTTAATACATGTTATAGAGTTTAACGAGTTTGTAATATTTTTTCATATGATCTAAATTCTATTTAATCACGCTTTTCAACTACTACAAACGCATTAAATCGACATAGCATCAGAGACTAAAGTGCAGTTGCAATTCGCGCATAGATTTCTGTATTACCGATTGCGATTTTGCGAAAACAAGATCCAACTCAGTGCAGATGGCGGTACAAAACGGAGCGTTATAAGAAATTTTTTCTTGTGTTTTATAATATTTAACACATTATACGATAGGGGTTCGATATCATGGAGGCCACGTCTTTATCAGCTTAAAATATAAGCGAATTTACAATGTAATTTCATTGTCGAAAAAAAAAAATAGAATAAAAAAGTACGTTTGTCTCCGTGCTCCACTAAATGCGCCTTTGCAAACGTGACTGAGAACCGAGATACGCTCAGTAAACATTTTATGCATTCTTTTCAATCGCCGCAAATCAATAGTCGATGTATGATTTAATTATTTCGCGACGGCATAAAGTCGGAATTCGACGTGGTACATTATCATTCGCAGAGAGACATGTCTGCCATGCATACAAAAAACAAAAGGAGAAACATGCGTAAAATTAATTCACATGGCATTTGTGCGCACTTCTACGCAACTATTATTCCTTCTGTCGGATTAAAAGAAATAAAAAATACCAGATTCAATATCGTTGCTTTGCAAACTAAAAGAATAAATTTTTATAAAAAATTACGCACACGCGCGCAACCAATACGCATTACATGTTCCCACACATACGTTATTAATGAGCCTTAAAGCGATTAAATACGCCGTGCAAAGAGCCGTTACAAAGAGCAAAAAAAAAGATTGACAAATAGTATAGAAGAATCGGCCGATGATAATAATCAGTCGACGATAAATCATCTCGTACGACGAGGTAATAAACGAATAATAAACAATAATAATACAATCGTAACGTCTCGGTCGAAGCGACTAAATGTCGACGTCAACGGATATCTCTAAGGCGTGGTTCCTCCATCGAAATTTCGTCAGCGCGTTTGACGGGATGTCTTTTCCGACCGGCACATTTCGCTCGAGAGCGAAGGAGATATCTCTCTCTTCTCTCCCCCCCCCCCTTCTCTTTTCCTTTCTTTCCCGCAATCGACGTCCGAGTTCCATATTGGAGAGTATCAGCTGGCTCGAATCCCCGGATTCCCTTGACATCCGCGAGGCATCCGGATTGCCTGCCGATGCTGTCTGCGTCTCCCCAACTCATCGCTCCACCGTACCGATCCCGAGCGCAGTTGCACGACAACGTCAATTTCAGTTTTTCCCTCGGGATTCGGGATTTACCGGCGTTGCTGGAATCCCCTCCGCCCTTCCCCTTCTACGGCCCGCCGTGTAAAACGCGGATCTACCGGTTTCTAGCGACGGCAATTTTGCAACAATTGCCGTCATCTCTCGCCCACCATCGATCCGATGTCATCGCAAAGAGGATCAATAAATCTCGCGACGACATCGCCTCGCGACGCATCCCGGCGCTTCTTGTCGCGCGAAAGACTTTCGGAAGATTCTTTCTCTCTCTCTCTCTCTCTCTCTCTCTCTCTCTCTCTCTCTCTCTCTCTCTCTTCTTTCACAGCGCTCCGTTTCGCGGTCCATCGAAATCCAAGACCGAGACGTGACGTAGGTGCGTTCATGCGTGTGCGTGCGTGCGGCTGCTGCGCGCTCGCGCATGCACACGAGAACGTGTGTGCGTGGGCGCATGTAATCATGTGTATGTGTATAGATGCGCACGCTCGCGCGCGGGTGCGCGCTAAGCGAAGGCCATGTCCGACAGACTACGGCTACTACTCTGTGACGGATGACTTTTGAAAGGTAAACAGGCGAAGGAAGACAAACTGATACTCACGATTTTCCGTCGGCACAGCGGTCCAACCGTTTTTCCACGATTTTCCTCCGTTGTGTGCGTGTGACCCGGCGATTATTTGATTTTGCACAGTAACATTATTGTGCGTTCAGTCAAAAAAAAAAAAAGGAAAGAGAGGAAGATGGGAAGGGGGACGAGACGAAGAGAGAGAAAGATAGAGGGAGAAAAAGAATGTAACGAACGACAGGGAAAATGCAGGGGAGGGGAAGAGAGATGAAGATAGAGAAAAACGGAGAGAAAGAGGCGGAGGGTGAAGAAAAAGATACACACCGAAGAGTGGTTGCTTGGATCAAAAGCACAATTTTCGTGACGTCATCGGTGGTCGAGCATGCGCGAACGTATTTCGGTGATTTTCCACGCACAGTGAAACACGTGCGACGAGTCGGTCGACGCCACTGCTGCTACCGCACACAGCACTACATATCGCTAAGAAACGCGCGGCATTATCGCGTCGCGGCGGCGGCACGGGCTTCCACAAATACCGAGCGCGATTCGCGAGAACCACCGCGGCTGCCGACATCTATCCATCCACTCCCACTTGTTAAATGACGTACACTGACGTCACCGATAGTTTACCTTGAAGCTGCGTGACATTGAGCCGCAGGCCGGCCAATCGCGATGTCCGCGCTGCGAAAATCCCACGATCGCGCAGGTCGGGTTTTCATTGCGCGCGACAGCGCGATCAAACGCGCACAATGCGCACCAATGCGCACCAACGCGCACAAGTATGATAGCGATCGTCCACGAAGTCGAGCCGCGATCTTGCCCGATTCTTTGAAATTTATTAAAATCAACCTTCCATCGATCTCTACTAAACTTTAATTAAACTTTAATTAAATTAATCGACGATCGATTGATTCGACAATTCGGTGGAATTGCTTCCAACGAAATTTTTTAATTTGTAATCTAATCTTCTTTTTGACCAAATGCTATGGCTTTTTTAATGAAAAATACCTAATGTATCTATAAATGATTCTGGGCTTCTGTGAGAAGTTTGATAACGGTAGAAAATCATTTCATATACTGCTAAAAAAAATATAATTAGTCTTTTAGTTAACTGAATATCTGCGCGGAAGGAATGATTTTTCTAAAAATTTAACTAGAATTGAAAATAATTTTGTTAGACTATAAAAATAAAATAAAAATAATCATATAGAATTATTAGGCATAATGAGTTGCAAAACATTTTAACATTCTAACATCAGTTTGAACGTTATTTTACAATTATTTTGATAATGCAACAAAATTATTTTCATATCTGTATCTAAATTTTTTAATACCACAGCAAAACCAAGGTATTAAAAAATAACAGTTATATATTGTAATTATTGTATTTTTTTTTAATGAATTGAGATTTAATGAAATTATTGAGGTCTTTTGTAAAATGACTATGATTTTGAAACTATTAATGTTATTATTTCGAGTGCCTGTATAAAACAAGAACGATAAGTTTAACGTAAGTGCGTAGTATAGAATTATTACACGCTAGAATTAAAGTGTCGTTTAAACTTAGAATGCACTTAATATGCATTATATCGTGAATTAATCGCTTTCGTGCTCGAATAGAAAGATTAAGTCGATATCCCTGCGACTGTGATTATTTCAAAGTATTCCCCGCGGCGAATGTAACCCTTCCGTTTGTAATGGAGGACAAAGTGCGCCATTAACATATCACGATCTTATGTAATTAAATACAGCGGCAATATTTATGAAGTCATTATACCCTTGAAAAAAAGAACCAATATTTTAAGAATGTGATAAATAGTTTCTACAACTAAATTCGCGACTATTGGTCTAAAATTGACGAAACGTAACAATTCATTTCCTGTTCAACATTTATCAGTGAAAAGTCGCACAGTGAAAATTAGCTTCGTATCGCTAAAGTGCATAAGTATTATTAGGAGAGCAACAAAGATAAAAAGGTCTCCTTGACAATGTTAGATACATTGAGAAAAAGATATTTAAAAATTTAATTGTAGCATACATTTCACTATATAAATTCTTATTTTGAAATATATAAATCCCTATCTTGAATACAAAGAAAAATTTTATTTCTAGTAAATAAAACGTCTTTTTCATTTTTTATTCTTTTGCTTTATTTTCTCTTTTACAATTAATAAAAAAAATGAAATATATTTCATAGAAATAAATATTCTGTTATCACAGTCAAATTTGTCGTAACCAATAAATATGTAATTTTGCTTTTAAATATTTCAATTTTTTTCTCGGTATACAATCATCCCAATTATTACCAGACAATAAAAAGTCTAAAATGGAGAAATAAATAAAACATTTAAAAAATATCTTTAGACATCTTTTTAAAAAATATCTTTAAGATACGTGATATTATATATCTGATTTGTATTATCTAAATCGATATCGCAATCTAACACATTTGTTCTTATAGATTTCAAAATTTATTCGCAATTTTATATGCATAGAAATCATTGATATATCAACAAAAGAAATCATTGGTATCTCAATGTTTTTATATATTTATAATATTCATTTAAAGTAAGTAATTAATTATTACCTTTTGATATTAAGTTTCTGAGGATGCAAGCCTAAATTCATGATGCATGAATGTTAATGATACACACATGCACTACATCACATTTTGATTTGAAATCAATTCTTCTTCTTTTTTGTTTCAAATACATTTTTATATTCGTGTTCGTTTGATTAGCATTTTTTCTCGACGCGCGACGGAATTTCTTTAAGAAACTCGTATCATTGAGATTTTCTAAGCGAGGAATGAGGAGGTGTGCTATTTCGTCGACATCGTGCGCGACGTCATTCGCACGAGACGGGCGCTAAACTGCCTCTCGTGTCTCTCGTGCTAACCAGTAATAAACGCATATTCACACGAAACCTCGACGTACCGCGACATTTATATGCATAATCCTCGATATCACACGCGAAAATCCGTAATACAGCTTGCCTGCATAACGCACGATCTCGCAAAAGAGAGAGACCTTAAGGATATCTCATCGCAATGTTATTTCTACCATGTACTTTTAGTTTCGAAAAAAAAAAAACGCTGAATTTTTCAAGTATAATTTTTAACATCGCAAAATTCTTTCATTTTCGACTTTCAAATTCGATTTTAAATTAAATTAATATAATATTAAATACAAAAATATGACTCCAATGAATAAATCAATAAAATGTAAAATGCATGTGCAAGCCTCTGCAGTTCTTGGTATAAAAAAGTCAACAATTGAACTTCTTGGTGTATCCAATATATTAAGTAAAAGATGTACATTTCGATCCTTGATTTGGATCCTCTTCAGTATAACATTCAACAAATATACATGGTGACAGAATGTGAACAGACTATAATCTCTCCTCTTGATAATCTTTCATAGAAATAGTCAAATGATGAGACAATGGTCAAAGTAAAACGTACAGTAAAAAGAGAGATTATGCCTTTCAAATTGATGTGATATGTAAAGATTTGTAATTTAATAATAATAGGTCTGTTCATGTTGCATAAAATCTCCAAAAATTATTTGCATTTAAAAAGAGATAAATATATATTCGTACATTGAAGCGGGAGAAACCGAAAATGCTAAGTGCAAAAAGTATTGTACAATCAACACGAACAAACCATCTCATGTAATCTTTTCTCTAAGACCGAAATGTAAAAAATGAAAATTGATACAAATTTTTACGTTTTTATACATTTCCGTCTTAAGGAAAAAGTTACATGATTACTATCTTGAACATTGACTTAAAATGTCAGCGTTTCTACTTAAATTATTACCTTTTAGAAAATAAGGAATGAAACTGATAGTTAACAATATCAGTATTGTCTAAAATTTATAATATCAGCGATGTCCACGCACCATATTCCTTTTTCTTAATGGAGATAAAAATATATATAATTGGTGTTCACGCTTATTTTTCTAAATTTCTAAATAATTTTCTAATGTGCATGAACATCGATATCAAGTCCCAAAATTACAAATTTTGGACACTGAGTGCTGTCTATAATTTGCAGTTTTGTATACATGCGGGGTCATTAATATTTTAACATATGAATTTATGCGCATACCGAGAACTTATTATAGTTCTTGAAGTGGAAATTACAAAAGTGAGCGAATTTACTCGAATATTTATAACTTCATCGGTCAATACGATTAATACTTAGTGAATTTGCTTACTTTTGTAATTTTGTTTTTTTTTCAAGAACTGTAATAAATCCCCAATTATATATATGTTTTCCATATATCCCTTAATAAGTGGCTATAGGTCATGACATAAAAAAATAAAAAATCATAAAGTAATAAAATGTAAATAGTGAACAGCTAATCATAATAGAGAACGTAATCCAAAACTTTGATTTGCATATTGTTAACGTTTTAATTAATTAGAATTTTTTGTGTGCCATCACCCTAAATGAATGTTGAAATATTAACGATTCTGTGTAGACATACAAATATTTGTATACGTCTAATTAGCTTTTCTTTTTTTCTTTTCGCCGTATTTTTTTCGCTGTATGTATTGTATCGTTCGTAGAGAAATGCGCCACAGGGAACAAACGAAGATGATAAAACAAATGGAAGGCGAATGTACATGGCACAGGTCGCGAAAAAAACATTAGGAACATGTTCGCAGTTTCCTTGTGAGGTAAATTTCTTGTGAAACGAAATAGCAAATCCACATTAGACATAGAGAAACCCCACGTGCAGCGCGTGACTCGTTAAATACTGATCGTTTCTGAGCACGTGATAAAATTGCAAATCAAGTCTCGGAAGATGAATGCTAGACATTGTGAGTATCGCAGAGACAGATAATCTTTTATGACAGATCATTTTATAATGTCATACTATCTTTAAATTTATCGAAGAGAAAAGAGAGAAATTTTTAGTAGTAAATTTTTAATAAGTAGTAATTAAATTTTTAATAAGTAGTAATTAAATATTCGGGATTATCAAGAATTTATATTCTTAATCTAAAATATTATAACTTAGATGATAATTTATAAATTTGAATTTTTATAAAGTTACGGATTGTTTGCAAAATGTTTTACAAAATATTTTTAATAAAACTTGTGTTATTAAAATTTACTATAAAATTTTTCTTCATTCTTTTTACCCTTGCTTTAGACTTCATTTAAACGTTATCATAAAAGTTCATCATAGCTTTCGTAATTATATATGATAATTATTAAATTATCGGTGTTAATAAATTTTATCACGTAAATTATATATTTTTTTATTATAAAAAAAAATATAAAGGCTTAGTTTCTCTCATACATTCAACGTGAACATATAATCTGATACAATTTAAAAAAAAAAAGATGTATCGCGTCATCTATGTCTTTTAGTAATATCACTAGATATTCCTGCACGCAAGAAATTAAATGTCCCTAAAAAATTCTTAAGTTACCAACACAGTCGTTTCGGTCTACGATTGAGTGTCATGTATACTCTCATTATTTTTGCCATATCGTGAATTTTACGATAATTTAACCATTCGCCATTGTTAAAATGAATATCCAAATATGTTAATGAGGATTTGAGACAACAGAAAAGATAAAAATAACGTCAACACGTTAATATATGATAAATAACTTTTGCTGACACGTGTATGTTTATCTTGAATTCGAGTTTACACTTTGTTTCGAAATGAGTTTTTTTTTTACATTTTTGTAAGTGCCCTGGAAATTTGGAATTGCTAGTGAATGATAATGTTTATGCATTATGTCATTATGCACTTATTATCTGAAGATAGTATAATGTATTTCTACTGTATTTGATACTAAAACTTTTTAAGTTGTAGTTAATTGTGTACAGAATGAATTGCAAAAAATGCCAAATAAAGTTTCTCATGTTCTGCATGTATACATAAAACTACAAATTACTTAAAAAATTATTTATCAAAAGTTGTACATCATTATGTCATAATGATGTACATTGTACATCGCATGTATTTTTTGAAGATAATGTGTTTCAACTGTATTTCATACCAAAACTATAATAAATTAATAAGTGCAATAGATCTGTTTTCTAGTCAAACTAGTGTTTATTTTTGGAATTTAAAATGAAAGATACATATTTGAGATATCTGGAAAAAGTTCTATATATAGCATAGTCTTAACAGAATTAAAAAACAGACCTAATAATACTTTACTTTTGTGTATAATATAATTTTTTAATTATATTATGCTGTAATTTTTGTATGCTTATATGTGCAGCAGCGTAAAAACTGTATCATTTTTGGGTTATTCAATCTACATATTAATATACATCAATAACATGAAATCTTATATATTAATTCTATATAAATGAAAGTATATTAATATTTTGTACAGATATAAAAGTTAAATAAAACAATGGCATACCCTAATCAGAATCATGAGATATCTAAAGGTACCAAAGCAAGACAGAATGGACAATTTGAGATTCCAGGAGAAAAAACTGCAACCAAGACAGGCTTAGATATATTATATACATCTCGGATAGACCGCGGTATAACTGAGGAAGACATAGAAAGAAAGATAACGTCACTGAAACAATTATTGGAGAAAGATCCAAGAGCTGCCGATTTAAAATGGTCCCTTTTTGTGGCAGCATCCAACACTTACCGTTACGACAGTTGTTTAAAACCATTTCCGCCTATGTACATCAAGAACGAGTGCAAGGATATCGAAGCATTGGTATTATCCTTAATATTTCAAAAATAATATATAATATTTAATGTGATATATTCCTTTCTCTACAGAGGAGAGTCATAGAATCAGTCCCTCCTTTGCCTGTGATATGCAAAGAACTCGGTGAGATAGAGGTCTATCAAAATTACAGTGAAATAATAGAGCTATTGTATTGGGTACTGCTACGATTAAGAGATCCATATGTTAAAAGTATACAGAAAGAATGCGTAAGTATACATATCACAATTTCTGAGATTTCAAAAATCAAAAGGATACACCACAGTATGGTATAAAATTTTAGATAAATATTTATATTACAGTATAATTCCATACTGAGGAAAGTGCCATTGGAAGTGCCGGTTGCAGCACCAAATCTTATATTTCAAATAGCAAATGCGAAACAATCTACGTCAGAAGAGAAATGGAAGTCAAATGCTAAAGGTCATTCGACATTTTATGCATATCACGGCAGCCGTTTGGAAAACTTCCATTCCATCGTACACTATGGTTTACAACAAAACATGTGCAAAGTGCAGTAAATTTATATTAAATTGAACTAGAATTATTTTTCTGTAATTTTATTTTTTTTTGTACTGATAAAATTACAAAAAATTAAACTTTCTTATTGTCATAAAGTTATAAAAAATTAGCATAAACTTAATTTTGTTATTTCAGAGATCAGAGTTTGGCAAAGGAATATATTTTTCAAGCGAATTAGGAGTGAGCTTACCGTACAGTCCTGTGGGTTATGGTTGGGGAGGTAGTCTTCTTGGAAGCGAGATAAGCTGTATAGCTCTCTGCGAGCTTATTAATCATCCTGATATAAAGAGAGGAGATTCAAGTAAGCGTACAATGTATCTACGAGAGTGATAATAGTTTATAATATGTCAAGGTTTAAAAAGAAAGTTTCTGCAATAGTTTTACATTTCAGGAGATAATACACAAAATACATTGAGTGATTCAGTTGGTGGAAGAATACCAGACAAGTATTTTGTAGTGACAAATAGTGACTTAGTAAGGATACGCTATTTGCTCGTTTATACTCAAGATCTCCATGCAACTAAGTAAGTTAGACATAATATAAACATTAATTAAGCTTTACGTTGTCACACAACCATTGCTTTAAAAATCTTCCTACTTTAGTACTACTGATAGTACGGGATTGCTGGCATGGTTCAAGCAACACAAATTACTGACATTTGTGCTCGGCTACGTCGTGCTGTTAGCCTCAGTTGGATTAACACAGAACAAACAAGTAGAGAAATACTATAGGTTATTTATTCAGAAAGCAGGATTCGAATAAAAGAAGGATAAGAATATAAATTTATACTACTTGATTGTTACAAGTTGAAGTCTTGATATGAAAGAAAAAAGGTTACAAATGCCACATTTTCATAAAATTA
>Ga0157363_1003703_pt1 | contig 13872 bp, 8 predicted proteins | sample AttsexASBM1_FD_111477 | JGI IMG/M metagenome (GOLD analysis project Ga0157363, IMG submission 111477) | Fungus gardens microbial communities from leaf cutter ant in Ribeirão Preto, State of São Paulo, Brazil - Atta sexdens ASBM1 | ecosystem: Host-associated > Fungi > Mycelium > Unclassified ...
GAGAACAGAGGTCTGGCTACTTGGAAGTAAAGAAGATAGAAAAAAGAAAGACGCGCTATGAAACGACGACTGTGTTATTTCGAGCGATAAACTCTGGCGGAGCGATCCTCGGGGAAATAAAGTTCCGGAATGGTAGGGAAAAGGCGCCTCAGCGGCTCCACCTTCATCGTCGTCGGCTGTCCTCCTTCGCTTGACCTCCGACAAATCGCGCCAAGAGCGTCAACCTCGTTGGCTTTCTCTTACACCACAATTATAAGGGACATTTGTGAGAGTAAACTCGATGGGACTTGACTCTAGTTAGAATCAAGAAAAAAAATAGAAATTCTATTATCCTCACGTGGTAAATTGTAGTGACAAAATGAGATTTTATGGCATATCTTATTAGGATCTGTAATACAGAGAATAAGAAAAGTATATAACACTATTATATGATGTCAAAAGGGCAATTCTTATTTAAACGTAAAATTAGCTATGCTAGGCAAAATAAATTTATACACGGAAATATCTTTAAATTTCTACGTTTAATTTAAAATTTACAATATTATCTCGAATTTAGAGTTGATAAAAACAACGATAAGTTTGTTAGAAAATTGTTTTTTTATTTATTAGAAATTAAATTTATTTCTTTTGTAATACATTCTCACAATTAACATGATTTTAAAAAAATAATTCTTAAAAATATTTAAATCAAATATACCATAGATACATTTTTGAAATGGTAATCATTTTATTTTGTGATAAATAATTCAAAGAAATTGCATAAATTTTTATTAATCTCTAATCTAAAGTATGTCTCTTTAATAAAAATTTGCCATGATTAGAAATGATTCTTAGATCTTTGCTTTACTCAAATGATCTTTCGAAAGTAAAAAAGATTTAATAAAAGTCTCATACAATATAATTATGTTTAATGTCTAATATAATTGCAAAATTATCTTTAAATGAATTAAAAAATTTTTTTTGATAATAAGTTCCTTTTTGATGTCTTATTGAACTAAGTTCAAAATTAAAGTTTCAAAATTAGACGTTTATTTTAAGCATGAATAAAATTAATGAAGTCTTATACTTCTAAGTTGGCTCGTTTTCAATAGTGAACTACTTGAATATTAAGATTGTAAAATCTACTTCACTAAACAGAGGATAAAAGTTCATAATAATTTTTCGATATCTTTATAATTGGAGAAGATTACGACTCGAAAGGTCAATCTCGACCAATTCAAGAGAGATTTCCGGGCTCATTGACATTATTCTTTTAAAGAATTTAAAGCTTCATCTCCGTAGTTCTCTGAGGTAGAAAAGATCTCGAGCAACCAATGCTCTGTCTTAGAAGTGGGAGGTTTGACTTCCCGTCTCCTCTCTTCCTCCGCTCCGTAATGCAAAATAGAACTTGGATGAAAAGTCACAGGGTCGGAGAAAATGCGATTCACCAAGGAGATTTGTCGTGCTGATTCCTTGACGTGAGGATATCTGCGGCAACGAGAGAAAATCAAGATCTGGATGTGAGAATTAGATGAACATTCTTCCCAAAGACGCAGAAAAGTTAAATAGTTTTGAGGGATACTTGTATTATTTCGATAAATATTTTGTCTCATCTCATTATCGCGAGAGAATAATGAAGGCGATGAGTGTCCGGGAATAAATTTGAATACTAATTTTATGATAATATCATAATTTCATTAAATTATAATTCTCAATGGTAATACATATTAATATATTATTAAATTATTAATAATATTGGTGATAACTTGAAATATATGCATGTTTTGCATTATATTTTTTCCTAAATTGAGTAAAGCGGTAAATTTATTTAATGTGTACCCGTGTCTTCAAAGTTTAAGCGAGAAGTTATATAATAGGATTACATTAATATTGCTTACGCGACTTTAGTGTATGCACGTCATCTGGAAGTAGATGAATATTTCTGGTTTAGCTGGTGAAAATTGCAGTGAAAATTTCGTCGCTATGTTATATAAAGTCGTGCTGTTCATTACGCCCTGTCGCTTATCCAGACACTGATAGTATATTCCGTACATAGGCGCTGTCACCTAATGAATATCTCATACCAAAGCGGACGCGGCACGCGACATTAATTACTACACGTCGAATTAATATTCTGCATTTATGGGTATCGTGCGAGAAATCGGTGACTTCCTTTTCCGCGTACGAGCGTGCGAATATACGTACACGCACCTGCATGCGTAACATGCGTACGTGCATGTGTTCGTGCAATGCAGTTAAAATGTGACTCATTACGACTGCTCTGGCTACACTAGGCTCGTATATCAAACCTGGGGGCCACTCACTATATAATTCATCCAAAGCGCGCGCAGCCCGTACGATGTTCCTCGGTTACTACCCTTTGCGGCATGCAATAAAAACAAGATGACCTGTGACCTCGTGGGGTCACGGCACGTCATTTGCATAAGGCGCCGAGAGGCCGAACGAGAGCCATGCCAAATAAATCCTCGTGATTTATGCGCGCCTGACGATACGTTCTCGAGTGGGCAGATCGCGTCAGAGGGACATTCGCGGAACGTGGATCTACTCGGAAGAATTTCGCTTGCTTATCGTCGCATTTTCTCTTATGCTGTATCCTTATCAATCACTGTCCCCAGTTTTACGTCGTATAGAACGTGAACGTATTATCCTCATGTCCTGTGATCCAATGTTCTCGGAACCGCGCAGAAAAGATGGACTTAAAGATTTGAGAGGAAAGGAAAAGAAGGTAAGGAGCTGAAGAACTGGAAAGGTAGAAAAGACCGAAAAGGGATAAGGGAGCACGAGAAAATTCGTTCGTAATTACGATTTCCGTCGGACGGGAGCTAAAAGCGTCAGTTTTCTTAGAAATATTGAAGACGCAGATGGGAAAGTTGTAATCGAAGTTCTTCTTAATAACGTTTTCTTGTCTAATCTAAAATGTCTTGCAGATAACTTTTTTAAAGTTTGGTGTATTTTTAAATATAATAAGATCATACAAATTGTACTATAAATTAATGCGAGTGAGCGTTTCATTTTTCGACGATGCAACTTTAAATGCCAGTTTAGCTGCACATTATTAATTTTTTAAAAATAATCACGATCATGAATCTTTTCCATCGGCCAGAATTACTGTCTGGGAGAAAGCTACTGATATCCAAAGTACAAAAGTAGAGTCGTCCTTAGTGGACCGTAGAGCGACCCTTGTTTAGATCCGGATGGGACTGGATTTAAAGTCAGGGAAGTGTGAAAGAATAGATAGAGAGGAGGCGAGGGAATTCTCATATGTATTATATATCCCGTCTGGGAAGAGAGTATGTCAAATGGAAGGATACGTGCGATAAGGAAGACAAACGACGAACGATAAAACGGCGGATGGCTTGCTGGGAGTTGTTCCGCGTGCGGAGTCTGATCGTTATTAATGAGTTAAATGCATCGTTATAGGCTTATTATCCGGTTCTAATTAAATTGGATTAGCGCAATGAAGCGTACTATGAAATTCTCAGTAAATGGTCCCACCTCGACTCTTCTGCTATATCCTGCGTCGCCCACTGACGATGACGTCGTTGCCGACATGCGACGTCGACGAGTACACGCGATAACATCTTTTGACAAATTTGATTATATATGTAACGTGCGATTATTACATATAGCTCTTCTTTAGTGCTCTCAGCTAATTTCTTCGCGCACGAATCGTCAGCTAATGTTATTACTAAAAATATTAAACAGCTCCTATGAGTGTCATTACGTGAATAACGTGTATAAGAAATATATTAAGAAATATATTACACTCGCATTAATTTATAAGAACGAAGGATTTATGTCCGTCTTGCTGAAAATTATCTTGCATTATGAAATCTTGTCAATGTGAAATTGTTATCTGCTTCTTCGTTCCTCGGAAGCTTTCGACCCTTGGAGTTTTCATATCTTTCATGATGGATCGATTTAAGTCTATTCCATCTATTTTTATTCATTTATTAACTTGACATTAAACTGAGAGGAAATGAGACGAATGAACGTTCTGTAAAAAGAAACTTCTGAAGCATTAACTCATTCTCTGCCATATATGATGTATTTTTTGCATATTTTTTGTTCAAATTGTTTAATATTTTCGCTAAATACAATATTATTATAAATTATATATTATATATTGTTATATTTCATAATGTTATATGCATTGATGTTTACATTGTTATATTCATAATATTATTACCTATTTGCGTTATCTTTAATCATTTTTTTAGGTCGTCACTGCTTTCCTACATTCACCTATTTATTAATTATCTAAAACAATAAAGTTAAATAATTTAATCTAAAAAATGTATTAAATACAATTCAAATTTAGTTTATTATTTAAAAGTTTATTCTTATTATTTAAAAGAATATGAATGTTAAAATGAACGTTGTTCATTTTTAAACTAGCAATTCAACCACAAAGATGGATTGATTTATATTTTGACACATGAAAGATAAAAACAGCAAAATGTTATTTAATTCAACGGTTTGAGTTGTTATGCTCTTTTGATACCAGTAAATATTATGTATAATATAATTATTAATATAATGGAAATATCATTATGTGATAGTAATGAATTTGTTTTAAATATTATACAATATTAATATAACTGTTAATCTTAATAATGTAGGATGTATGCGATCTAAATGAATAATTATTGAAAATCAATCCAAGGAATCAAGGAACATGTTAGCAAAATTGCAACCCAAAGTATTGCTCCAAATGAATAATCGAACACAACAATATTACTAATTGGCTAATTGAGCCAAACTTTCGTAAATAGACATTAAACATATAGCGCAATGCGACGCGGCAAAAGAAAGATCATCTATCAAGAAAAGCGGACGTTGGGATTTAATTAGAATGTTGTTCTCGTCATCATCATTGTCATCGTTGTCATCGTTTCTCGTTGACGAGTCGATAAATCGCTATTTCCACCATCTTATCAACTCTCATCCATCCTTAATTATTCAGACTGGCTATAATTCACGTTTTAAACGTGGCAGGAGTAATTGGTGCGGAAACTAAAGTAAAGTTCGAATCGTTGTCATCGACTTTGCCCACGGATTGTTGTGCAATACCTGTACAATGAACGATCGAGTGTACGAAGTGTCAAAACATCGACAGCACGTATTATCGATGGGAAATTAGTGAAATTACAGTTGTAATAGAGGTATTTTCTTGTTAAGGTCGCGACAATGACCGCGAGAAATGCTGGGGATTAAATCTTGAGAGAAGTGCGACGTGCGGCGCGGCATGGCGCTGCATTTATCCGTGTAACTTTTGCTTTTAATTAAGCTGAGAAAGTTATCCGATGTTTTGCGCGTCGCTATACTAACGCTGCCATATTAACATCCGTGCTTTTCGTGATGATGAGAGGCGGTCGACACGAGCTGTTAATTAATATCCGCGATTTCAGGCGGCAGGCTTAAGCTCGCGTACTCGGCGATTTTCGCTCGCGTACTCAGCGATTTTCGAAACGCGATTAAGCACCATTGTTTCCGCAGCAGCCGAGAGACATCGGAAAACGAGGGGTTTTCCAATTTTTGTCCGGATCATGAATTAGCCGTGAATTTAAAATAGGTCGCTATAATGCGATTATCTATAGCAGCGAATGTTAAACGTGTACCCCGTTGAGTTGAGAGAACGTTGTGTATTTGGCGTTGAATACAATGACTATAATAGCTCGACAATGTCATTAAGCGATTCGTTGGTCAACACCCGCGTGGATCAACGTGACCAATTTGTCTCTATTTAGTTACGACAGCAATGTTCTATTTTTATACACAAAACGGTTCATTTGACTCTATACGATGCATTCTCTCCATCACCACGGTATCATTAGTCAATCTAATGAAAGTTATATTAAACAGTAATATATTGCAAAATGTTTTGCTCACTATGCTTTTTATGAATGATGGAACAAACAAAAAGCTATCAATTATTATTATTAATTATACGCTAAAAATATAATTATACGCTATTAATAATAACATTAATGATAACATAGACAATACTCGCGTAATATTTTATCAAGCTTTAAATAGTTAATTATTAAACATTTATTTTTGAATCGTTATAATTGAATGTCGAATATTTCTACATATATTTACGATTTTATTTCGAATAATATCTACTTGAACTTTTTAATAATTAGAAATATTTATCTTATTATTTTCCATGTGAATGGTAGGTTAACGATTGTTAATATTAAAAATAATATATATATATATATATATATACATATATTTTTTTTTTAATTATATCAATAATTAATAAGATTATTTTATTTTTTGTGGTTATAGCTAAACAGGAAAATAACATAAAAGAATTATTTGCACATAACAGTATAAAGTGATCGTTTTCATCGCGAAATTGCAATATATATTTTATATTCTGATTGACAAAATCTAAAATTATTACTTCAAGTGCAAAAACGTCTTCAACGTACATGCGATATTTTTTCACTCTTCTTCCCCTTATTCTCACCACTGTGGTAACACACTAGCATCATCAATTTCAATCTCGAAGCTCATCTTTCGATGTTCTTAACCCATAACTTTTCATGACGCAGTTTTCATGTACGCCACAAGCCGTGTATGAGATCTTACTCTTCAGGATTATTTGAGATTATATACGAGGGTATGCTCTCCTCTTTTTACCAATCTCGGAAAGGAAATACCTCGGTATACACGAACAGAATCCTTCTTGTAGTGCGAATATAACGCATGTTAGTCGTGCTTGTAAACAAACAACCATAGAGTTGACTGCAATTAAGACTTCGAACTCACCAGTCGACGTTAATGGATATCTAATTTGCTTTCATTCGACTTGCGGTCCAAAGGCGACGAGGGTCGCGCAAGCAAAGACAAAGGGACCCGTGGAAGGAGCCAGAATCTCGGAGTAAAGGGAGAGAGAAAAGACAGTGATGTTCATTGTCCTGTCGCGAGAGTCAAGTTTGTTAGGAATGACAGGTCGATATCGCGAACAAAAACGTAAGACACGCGGCGACAGGAGGTGTGGTATAGACAGGAGGTTTCTTGTCTACGCTTCGTAGAGAAGCTTGCGCAACTACGTAAAGTATACGTATTATGTAAAGGCGAGGTAGAAACAGCATGTAAGTACCAGTAACGGAAATTGGAAATTGGTAAGTGTATGACGCGGAGATTACGTTAGGGGTGGGGGGTAGATATAGTTTGATTTCGCGCGCGGTAACAGTGACTGTGCAAACAATTTTCGTCAACATACGGGTCGAAATTATATGTACGTATCTACCGCGTACACGATATGCGTTATTTTCATATATTAGATTGCTACCATGTACACGTTTGCCTTCGTAATACTGCTGTCAAAAATACATATTGGAATATAATAGCGGAAACGTAATATATGTATAATAAACGATTAATTTAAACGGTAAATATTTTCTATAACTTCCGAAACGAATAATGGAGAATAATAATAATAACAATAATATATTATGCAAATTATATAATTTATTGTCTATCTTGTACACGTACAGGTACACAAATGTGTGCAACATATATGTAATTAACGTTTATAAACATATTGATTATCGGATAGATTTTATCAGTTATAAATTATGGAAAGAAAAACATGATTAAATTATAAAATAGAAAGATAACGCATCCCAAAGGATAAATATAAAAAAAAAACGAAGATTATAAAATGCAGATTATAAAAAGGGATAATCTTCCCAAGTGAATACTTTGCGGTGTGTTATATTGACTATCTGGGGTCAAGTCGAGAGACGGGAAACATCCGATTCAAGAACAAAGGAAGTGAGGAGCAAGAGAGAGAGAGAGAGAGAGAGAGAGAGAGAGAGAGAGAGATGGAAGAAGAGGAGCTCAGTTGTCAACATTCCGCCGTAATTTCCTGACAGCGTTACTGTGCCCAGAAGAGGCAAAATGCCGTGGAGACGAAAAGGGAAGGACGGAAAACTGGGGCTCGTAAAATTAACGTAACTATATCGAAGCTTCGAGTCCTTAACTATACGCAAGAGCTACGCTATGATCAATGGCACATCACACAGCAATGCGAAAGCGTACTCCGCCGCTCGCGTTGGGCCTGAAATTTATAGTGACCTGACTCACGGGGCGTTATATCCGGAAACTCCACAATCGCAACGGATAGTGTAATAAATCAAATTAAGAAGAGCGCATCTCAAAGGGCGGTTAAGTTGAGCAGCCGAAGCGACCTGCTTTCGTAATGCACGTCTTGCGCCGCTCGTGTGATCGTATTTACGACAGATATTCAGAATTTGAATTCTCGGACTAGTCGGAGTTTGTATGAAATAACGTGAGAGATATTACATATTTCTCTAATCTATACTAAGGAAAATATCTAGACTTAAAATGTACAGATCTAAATATATCGATAGAATATTTTTTGTAGTTTAAGATAATTTGATTTTGCGACTAATGTTATAAATTAAGATAATTTTATCTATGTTACTCGTAGTGGCTTTATATTGCTAAATAGCTTTTAACACTCCAGTTTGATATGTAATGCTAAATTTATAATACTGTAGCATAATAGATCTGATTTTAGATTTTAATTAATATTTTAATTAGGATTTTATAGAGACATAAAAATTCTGTTTCGAAATGAATCAATTGAATCGATAATTTCTTAGATTATTCAATCTATCCGGAAAACAAATGACAATAAATATTAGATTAAAACATTTATTAAAATACGAATATTTTCATACAGGAAATGGAAAATATGTCTGCGCGTGTTTAAAGATACATACATATATTATACTGGTTTACGGACATACTTAGAAATAAAATATTTTATCGTAAGAGAATAAGCAATTGGCTAGAAACTAATAATCGCGTCGCTTATTTTGCCGCGTTATATGCGCGCATATCGGGTTAATAACAGTAAAATCGACGCAGCACCAGGCAAACATTAAGACCTTAACCACGCGAACGATGCTGCGTGATGATCAATGGCACGTCACGCGCCGTGTTAGAGGCTTATGCGCTCGTATAGTCGGGATTTATAGCGATTTAAGTGGCCTTGAGTTTCAAGAAATAAATTACCCTCCCGTGCTGTTATACTTTATAAAATTTATCGTACACATGTGCCAATTAAAAGTTTCGTATATTCAAAATGATATACGATCAACAAATTGTGTATACATAAAAAAAGATGGCTCGAGAAAACGAAACCTTCGAAAAATTATGAATTACTGCGGCGATATCGCTTAAGTAACAACAATTGCAGAGGATCCCAATAATCCGCCATTAATAATCAAAGAGATTAATTTTTATGATTCGCGATGAATAAAAAAACAAACGTATTGAATAAGAGAAGAGCCTTGATAACACGAAGTGCAACATGCGACCGAAGGCTTTGTAATTCGCCGATATCCGAGATCTGTAGAGAGTCTGGGGTTTGATCGGGTTTGTAGTAGCTCGAATTGAACATGATGAAAATTCCTTTCAAGATTTTAATCGTGACAAATCGCTTTGCAAAGCGGATAAGGATTTTCAACATCAAGGATTTTCTAGCCGGAAATAGATGAGTGGCAAAAATCTATCACTTAACTATTCGATAACCACAATTTCTGTGAAATAGTCTACGCGGACTGGATATAAAATATCGAAGCACAAGATATATCCCTGGAGGTTAATAGTTTTATGATGAAATCGCGAACGATAAAATTTCTTACGGGAGATAATGACATTAGCAACGATGATCGCTTCACATTTAAAGTAGAACTTAAATTGAACTTAAATGGTCCTTTTGGTTTTGTACCGATTACAAATTAATATTTAATGAAATTGTTGTAATATCGTGCATTATTAAAGTTTATCATATTCTTGAATGAAACTGTTACTTTTGTGATAATGATTGATGATAATAATTGATGTATTGTACTTTAATAATCAAAATTACATTTAGATTAAACAGTAATGCATATAAGACACATGAACATATATTGATATTTTCGAAAAAGTTGGAATTAATATCGTCCAAAGAATAGCAATATGTAAAATTTTTTGAAATTATTCTTATTAGGTACATTTGTGTACAGAAATCTTTTGATGAAACTGTAAAGTGGGATCTTTTCTAAAAAAAAAACATTACATTAGATTATAAAAGCTCGCTTTAATTTTAATCGTTGATAATTTCAAAGCTATTAGTATTTTGATATTGTAATTAAAGAAAATGAATCCAAATTGCTAAAAGAAATACAAAAGAACGACGACACATTCTACATAAATTGAATTTGTACGCTGGCTATATATATAGATGTCTGTTAAATAACTGTTAAATATAACGAAAGGTTTACATATATAGAATTATCCATTCTATATGTATATGTGCTCGCGTGTAATGACAAGTGTTATCCAAAATCGCTCAGTGAAGACATTGTGGATTTGAATCCATTTATCTGATAGACTTCCATCAATATCAATTCTCTCCGGCATGACGTTGATAAACAACCTAGTAATCCGTAATCACGTAATCCAAATACAGAGACAGAGCAAACGTTACGTCACTATCGAGAACCATGAAATTGCAGTGATTTGGCACTCACTTGCAGCGCGAGAATGTGGTACACGGTTAGCCCTCCGCGAGATCACCTCGCGTCACGGCAAGGATGCCCTCGGATGGTCGACGATCGTTGACGGAGCCTGTCTTGTAACACAACACTCGCGTACCCGTGTCAGCCGATCGGGCGACGCCAAATCGGCGACTCAACCCTCGAAGGAGGGTTGCAATCGGGGACACATGATCCCTCTTGCACCGGGAGCGGCTCGATCCTCCGGCCTCCGGATTCCCGATCGCGCACCACAGCGCAGTGAGATCACTTGAAAGCTAGTTCACTTCGCACTTGGCGATCCGCTGGCTAAGGTGACATACGAAGGAATGTGTTATCACGAGTGTTGATCACGAGTCACCAAAGGAAAACTTGGGATGGACTCACTGAGCTCGACGATAATGCACTGGCATGTCACACTTGCCAAACTCCAACCCGTTGGCAGGTTGTCGCGTGCACTTGAGGATAATCACACTATCCTACACAGTTCTCTTGGCTGCAGCCACCCGCTGACGTGAGTTTCTCTTCTCTCGCGGATGAAAGTGTGTCACTTGGAGAACTGACCGCGCGATCGAACGTCACCACAGCGTCACGTAGCCCGATGAAGGAACGCGGTCCCGATTACCGATTTGCGCGTTGCGAACACCCTTCCTTCCCGGAGTGGCGTTAAAAAGGGTCGCAATGAGAGAAAATGATTGCTCAAGGTAATGAAAATATTGACAATACGTCAACGGATTCACGACACACGTATATTATACACGCGTATCCACGACGAACTGAAATACACGCGGGTGTGTATACGGGTTATTATGTGTATGTGCGTACGCGCGCGTGTGTGTATGAATTTTTCGCGCTCGTAGAACATACACGCGAGGGGGCACGGCCGACACACATCAGCCCTAGGAGAGACCCTTAGGCCGGATCCGCGGAGTTTCCTTTCACCTCGATTTTCGGTCCCTCGCCACCCCCGCGTTGCACAGGCGCGAACCGCTTTCAGAATTTCCGAGGGTCGAGCGACGCGCACGCGGGAGGGAGAGACAGCGAGAGGGAGCGTTATCGTCGGGGTGGGAGCACTGGGGGATTGCGTTGGTGGTGGTGGTGGAAGAGGCAGACTGCGTACCGGGTGTGAGTAGATGGCAGAGCGCAAGGTAGCTCTGCGAGCTCTGCTTATACTCGAAGAGAATAAACTCCCGACTCACAACCAGTTACACCGACATACCGAGACTACCACCGGGGCTACACAAGCTAACGCTGTGCCACCGGCATGAAAAGTAGGGTGCAGTGTTGTAGCTCGTGTTGACCGCGATATCGTGCTTGTGATAGTATTGCTATTGCCGCTGCTGTTGCCGTCACCGCCGCCGCCGTTGCTGCTGCTGCTGCTGCTGCTGCTGGGTGAAACGGGCGTGGAGGGGACGATAGGAAGGGATAGAGGGATGCGAAGGAGGGGTAGCGCAGGCGTTTTGGTGCACCAACGCATTGATCCCTGGAATTCGTGGGGATCGACGAGACCCGAGTGTGTGTCCACCCTTCGCGAGAGAAAAAGAGCGAGCGACAGGATGGGTGCCAGAGAGAACGTCGACCGTATTACTCGTAGCCAATGTCCATATCTGCAGGTGTGGACCAAACTAGGATTTAGCAGTGAAGCGAGATGTCATTGATCAGCAATTGTAGATTATTCTGATCTGTAGATTGAGAGAGAAAAAATGAACAGTGCTAATGTCTAAATCTTAATAAATCAATAAAGATTTCTTATAGCACGATTAGATACGTAAAGAATTTAGGTAGGAAAATAATTAGATAATTGGATTATTTTTCTTATTAAATTAGAAATGAAAGTCCAGAATATTTTTTATATACTTCTCTTTTAAAATGTTTTATAAAATAGATTATATAATAAAATAAAACATTGTATTATTATTATTATTATTATTATTAAAAAATGTAAAAAGATGTAAATGGAAATGTGTGTATACAACAAGCAAAGAATTTTTAAAAAGTTTTGAAATATTGGAAAGTGGCTAACTCAAAGGGTATTTTTTCATCGATATTTATTTTGAAATAAATTTTTAAAATAACTATTATATAATAGTTTATGGAAAAATATGTACATAGTATGCACATACACTCGCACAGATTTTTATACACGTACAGATTTTTTAAATACACATATACGCATATGCGCGTATACATGAATACCCAGATACATTAGCTAGGCCAAATAAAAAGGATATCTCGTCTCGGCTGGCCGCGATTACTCGTTAATAAAAGAACAGGGGGAAAGATGGAATAAGGAAAAAGTGAGTTTACAGTAAGAAAAGAGAGTTAAAGCAGCACGAACAAGCCAGCACCGAGATTCTATTGATTTTATAATTTCTCTCTCATGTTTGAAAATTCTTCCATTCTATTTCATTGTAAAAATCGTCCGTTAATCAGCACTAATTAAGTCATCAAAATTCATTTAATGACTTGAACGTTCATCACTTGTCATTAAATTCGTCGCAAAGCATTATATGATATATTCTCTCTCTCTCTCTCTCTCGTTTTCTGTGACAAAAGTAATAATTAACATAAAGTTGTATATAAGTATTTCAAGCTAGAATAAGATTGTGTCTTGGAAGTTCATTTTACTTGAGATAGAAACACAACTGTAATATATCAATAGACAAATATATTATATTTTCTAACAACAAAGGATATTAGTTTTTTATTTCGAGATATCAAAGTTATCCGTTTCCGTTTAGCACAAAAATAAAAGCATTTTTCAATAAGTGTATGCTAAAAGTTTCATCAGTTTTATAAATAACTATATGTAAAGGAAATAGGTATACATATTACATCAGTTATTGGTTGAAATTAGGTCAATTGGATATTTGCTGTACTATTTTCGAAGATTCAGTAAAACAGAATTAAGTTGAACAGCTTGTTTTCTCTCGCACCCGATTTTGCTTTGTCATGTAGTTTTGGGAACGAAGTCCCAGTGGCAGGAGATTCTGCAAGATTTTGCACTTTTAACCATTTTTATGATCAGAACAATCATCAAATGCGAATCGCGATCTAGAGCGCGTAACACAGTTACCATAAAATATTCAGGCTTAGTCATGCGTATATGTAGCATCGTTGAATAAATAATGAAGAAGATGGAGAATCTCGATTGGTTCATAACTCCCTTTCATCCCGAATTCTTTTGCTGGTCTCGTAACGACAGCCACACATCTAAGGGCGAAAGGCGAAATTAAAAGTGGAAAGACGATTTGCCATTTTAAAGATTTATTCACACACACACACACACACACACACACAC
>Ga0157363_1003704_pt1 | contig 13872 bp, 8 predicted proteins | sample AttsexASBM1_FD_111477 | JGI IMG/M metagenome (GOLD analysis project Ga0157363, IMG submission 111477) | Fungus gardens microbial communities from leaf cutter ant in Ribeirão Preto, State of São Paulo, Brazil - Atta sexdens ASBM1 | ecosystem: Host-associated > Fungi > Mycelium > Unclassified ...
AACATGGGAGTACTAAAGTTCCATGGCGTGTTCCACATACGAATTAAATGTTAATAGCGGGATTGCTGCCGCTTCAACGGCAGGACTTGGATGACGTCTATAGTTATAATTTTTTCTGTTTGACTTGGAAGGTCCACGCTTTTTCCTTTCTCCTGCCTTCTGCTGCAGGACGTCGAACAAACGAAAGGAGCCCGTGGGCTACGGCAATCAGGAAGATTTTTCGACAGTCGGTGATTCCTTCATCTATCACTGAGACTACTCTCCTTTTACTCCGTTGCATTATCCGCCTCCACGCGCGTTTGTTCTTACTGCTAATCCGTAGCCATGGAAATCGTAGGAAGCCTGGAAGCGCGCACACCTCCTTGTCCCGTAGCGCTATCTGATGGTCCGTGTTAAATCGCCCATTACCCAATTTGAATTGCCTCGGCGCGTATACGCGTGCACGAATACAGAGGGCGCGACGCGCGTATTGTGTGAGCATAAAGGTGCCCTGACCTGACGGTGTGTAGATCGGCGCGTATATGTATACTGTATACGCGTGCATGAACGTTAGATATGCAAGTGTATGTGTATATGAGACTCGATCGAGACCCCGCTTTTGCCGCTTACTGCCGCTAATGCCGCCCCTAGCCGAACGACCACCCTCACGTCTCTCACGTTCTGAACGTGCCTCCCGTTAAGCTGCGATGTACGTGTATATGCCAGGCTTGACTACTGTCTTGCTTCACTCCTGTCTCACTCTCTTTCTCTCGCCGCTTCGCCGGATCGCTTTTTATCCGACCATCTCGCCTACGTTCGTACGTTACAGCGCACCGGATTCTACCGATTTGGCCATATCGTCCTTCCCTGTGCCACTTTGACGTCGTAAATTGAACTCTTTTTTGCCACTCTCCCGCCCCATGTACTATCTCTCATCCCTTTAGTGCACGAACGGATGCGCCGTTGCGATTCTTCCCAATGCAAGCTCTCTGGATTGCATGCGCAAGATATCTCGCGGCTTCGAATGCATTTCGCTGGTGAACAGTGGAAGGCGCACGTGACGCAACACGCTGCTGGCTGTAATTAATCTTTAAATGGAGAAACGAGATACATTTCCGGCGTAAAACGGATGAACAACAGATACCTCACGGAAGCATTATCATTCTTTTCTTTTGCTTTATAACGATGCATTTGCTGGTGAATGTATAATAATTAGCCGATAATCTTTATTTCTCTAATATTTATATTAAACGCAAAATTATATTACACATTGTGACTGTTAATATTGAACAATATTATGTTTATGCGGAAAATATCACTAAAATAAATTATGAATAAGTATATATTTATAGTTGCCAGAGTAATTTGCGCAAAGTATAATTAATATGCGTAAAATTAATTAAAATTAAAAAGAATTTTGGAAAACATATTTTTACATTATGCTTTACCTAATAATAATGTGAAACATTCGCGATATACGTTTTTATTATAAGCTATATTTTATATATATTTATGTACGTACATGTTTGTTAAAGTTACGTGGCCGCAATATCTCTCTCTCTCTTCTCTCTCTCTCTTTTTCTCTCTTCATCTCTCTTTTCTGCACTGCGTTCATGTACAATAGAATTATGACACGGAGCCATGATTATGGAAATTTCACAGAGCTGCTATATTAAGCTTACGCATCGCTCCATGATGTCATTGTTCCTATACGCACACCGAGGAATATAAAAAGACTTAGTGAATCGATGTTCCTATACGCTCTTCGATGTATCGATGTTGAAAAGCGCAAAGCCGGATATCTCTCTTTCTCTCTCGATTCAAAGTTATAATATGGAACATTTTTCGGATATTGGACGGTTATATTGAGACTGAAATATCGGCCAGTTGGATCGAATGAAACGATTTTAGAAGTTCAAAATGTTTGACATATCGTGTGTACGCTTGACAAACAACACAAGGACGCGCGATGTGGTAAAACAAACGGGCGATTTAATGTCTCGACAGTGATGCGATATGCACCGTACTTCCGCAAATAGGATAAATGTATCGCGACATTGTCGTTAATAAAGCATGACCGAAAGCTCCATACGTTTCTCGCCATTTTTCGGCATACCGCGCGTACGGAATTTTTAATAGCTGGTCATCAATCCGCAAGATTCGTTGTCCCAATGGCTCATATTGCCTCTCACAGAAATTTCCGCTGGTCGATGTACCGAGGGGAATCGAGACAAATAAAGCGGTAACGGAAGTAGGTGCAGTGTATGATATTGCTCCGAGCAGAACGCCGTTATTAGTCTCGATGACAAATCGTTGTTTACTGGTTGGCTCAGCCCGAAGGAGGCACTCAACTCTCCGTCTCTTTCACGAAAAGCCAGGGCGTCACTTATCATTTTCAAGAGTTTGCGCTCCGTCGAATCTCTCCGATAATGTTTTCACCAAAAAAGTATGTAGACTTTCTGAGAAAAATATTTTGGCAAGATTTGTCTATGTCGTTTGTCGCACAAATATTGTAAAAATAATATTTAGTATTGCATGTTTTAGTAATATTTTTATATATCCGAATATATCATATCATAATTTCTTCTCGTTACTTGATCAACTGGAAGTTAAAGATATGTTAATTACTGTAGTATTACAGTTAATCATCGTGCAGGTGATACTTCTTATTCTATCTGGTCGAAAGCGTCGAAAGCGTCGGAAGATGTGGAACGCAATGTTCAGCATTCCGAGAAGTTTTCACTTGATTAAAGCCAGTTAAGGACCCATCTCAGTGCGAAGCCCCGCTTCTAAAGGTTGAAACAGCTCGAGTATATCTTGGTAAAGAGTAGCTAGCAACTCGTCATAAACACCACGTTACTGTTGGCGTTATCCAGGTCGAATTTAATATACGCTCATTATTCAAAATTAGCTCGACTTTCGTTGGGTCCTATTATCTCAGGCAGCTGTACAATAGCGCATAGCCCGTTGTTCGAAACGAAACACGCATCGTTAAGATGAAAAAGCTTGCGGAGAGCTCATTCGAGCGAGAACTTGGGTACGAGAATTAATGAGAACGGCTAAGTCGTTCATAGTGTTTATATTAATATCTAAAGAGTGCCATCCAGGGTAAATTAGCTAATGAGATTCGTTCATTCTCTGTGAGCTTCAATTATCTCGTCGAAAATTCTATTTAATGACGCATTTTCAGTAATATTTCACTTCTATATGTCTGTATTATACATTCGTTGTTGCAGCGATGATGTCGAAATAATGAGATCGATATTATCATTCCAGTGCTGTAATTATAATCAAAATCTGGTCGCGTGTAGATGGCGATTACCAATCATTAATACTGGATCTGAATTCCTCTCACGTTACGGTTAACTCAACCACGTTTTCCTTTCGTGTTTTCGAGGGCGATAGTAATTTGTCGTGTCGCCGCGGCACGTAGAGGACCTTTTTCTTATCTCGCTGTCGGGGTGTGTGCACGGAAGCAGAGAAAAATTGAATTTAACGAAAATCGGTGCAAAATAGCCGAACGACAGGATACCCGCTTCTCGATGTAACCCATTAGCATGCGCACTGGGCATTTTAACCGGTAGTGCGAGAACACTCAGCGTATTCTCCGATTATTTGCCAGGGGCTGTGTACCTCCGCACGTACCGAAGCTGCTTGATATTGGCTATGCGGAAAACGTGCCCTCGAGGCAGGGCCACGCCGGAGTTAATGCGATCAGTACGCGAAGTAGCTTCCTCGAGGACGAACCTACCGATCGTCGTTGGTCACGCTTCGACGCACATTACGTTAAATAGGGCGATACTCTCTCTCTCTCTCTCTCTCTCTCTCTCTCTCTTTCTCTCTCTCTGACTTAGGATCCAATTAAAGATCTATTTCGTGGAGGGAATTCTAGTGTTCCCGTAAAACGTTATCCGTAATCTACGTGCAATACTGGTAACTCAATGCACTCACCGCCTAATTCGCATACTATTTAAATTTAAATGCATAAGGTGATTTGGTTTCCGGTGGCAATTGTTACATAATAAATAGCAGAAAATTTTGGAAGGGAATACGTTATTGATATATATCGGTAGATTACAGATAAAATAGAATTTACATCATACTACGTTTAGCATTTGATAACATTTAAAACGTATCACGATATATCAGTTTTTGGGTATAGCAATATCAATCATATCGCGATTACAGGACAACTTTTTGAAAGAAATTAAATGTTCAAATTTTCATTTTATGATATATGTATCGTACACAATATATTTTATTTAATTACGTTTAGAACGATAAAATTATCCCCGTGAGATATCGCATGAAAATTACTTTATGCTTCGCGGTCACGAAACAAGATTAACAAGAGCCTCGTCAGTCTTGTCATACGTAACATTGAGACTAATTGTAAGACTTCCTGGGATATCACGTCGCTCCCGTTGAGAGATTAATCTGATATCGTCAGTACCATCTCACGCGCGTGTGGGATGTAGGAGAAAGAAGTCGCGACGAGAAATTACTGGTAGCTTCGGAAACCTGAGGGATTTTGACGTCGACCGATGGGAAAATGGCGAGGAGAACGAAAGAGGGAAATTTTATCGGTGATCAATCGACTACATAGAACTATCTTTTGCGCGTGTGTGTATGTGTGTATGTGTGTGTATGTGCACGTCCGAGCCTAATCCAGTTGGGGTCAGGCAGGATAGTTTACTCGTGCACGTATGTCCGTCCTGGCTGTGCGTAGGTGTGTGCAGTTGACAGGGCCAACAATGCGGACTCCTGGCCGCAGCGTATATCGCATAAAATGTTTTCGAGCTCTACCTCGTCATAGCAGCTTGACACGGAGGCTTTCCATTGATACGCCCGTCCTCTGTCATCATCGGTTTTCCACGATCATTAATTCGGACGGATGTTAACGCCGTTTGTTTTGTAATTTGAAGCTTTTGTAACGAAATGAAATACATGCAGAAATTTGCGCCGACGCAAGCGCTTACGATTCACACATACATTACATACGAAAACACGCGGTAGGGAAGAGAACAATTTTGTCTATTTTCGTCGGAACGAACAGCGAACAAAGTTAGAATGGCGATTTGTCATTCGTGATTCATCGCCATTATTAATGTAAATTGCAATATAATGCAGGAGTATAGATTACGCGTTTATTTGAAATGATTGATTTGTTTGACCAGAAAGAATACGGAGTTGCCAGAAAACGAAGCTATAAGAAAGGATTGGGTTATATACTTCGTAGGAAGAAGATCGTGCTCGGACACCGAAGCCGGGTTGAGTGGCTGCGAAATTTGATCCGCTTCTTTTCTACGTCCTAAAAACATAATCAAACTTCATAGGTAAGGGATGCCGGGAGCAAGATACCTCTTTTATTTCTGCCTTGGAGCACCCTCTTTCTACACGAGTCTTTCATCTTATATCTAAGCAGCCTCACCCCCTTCGAAACACGACGAGAAGGTACCCCATCCGCCACCTTCTCTTCTCCCCGAGGCGTAAATTGGGACATAAAAGATGACGTCGGAGCTCGACAACGTTATCTTGTGATAGAGAAACTTTTTATCTTCTTCCTTGTTTTCTTCTTCCCCTTCTCCTTTCGTTCGCTCCTTATATCTCTTCATCAGACGTAGTTTCATAACATTCGTTCCAACAAAGGAAATTGTTTCTTACTAGTTGACGTCGCATCGCTCCGTCAGGTAATGATGATGTTTTGCATTTATTAAGATTGATATCATTTTGTTCTTTATTGTTAATTACTCGGATCATTATTTACAAGTTCGCAATTTAGGCTTGATATTTTAAATCATCTTATTTTCCATTAATTTAATTCGTGACTGAATTCTATTTACGAATATTTCTAACAACATTCGACATGCACATGCATCTGCATATACTATAAAAAAAAAAAAAGGGAAAGAGAAAGCGTTTATGTCACTTTTTTACAAAATTGATAGCGCCAAAGTGACTGCTTACTCGTCGCAATCAAGCAAAAGTGCTGAGTTCATTTGCCCCTTCTGCAGGCTGTAAATTGGTTCGTAAAAGAACGAGGACAGAACGCGACAATATTATCCAACAGCGTCAAATCTTCTTCTGTCCTCTTACTTCGCCTTACTTCACCGTATTATTGCCGTGACTATATATCTCAACTATGATAAAGGAATGATTCTTTTCATTCGGCACCTTTCCGCGCGTTCGAACGCGACCTATATCCGCGTGATGCTCCGAATAGGTCTAGTCAAGTGCTTTCAGCCGCTGTTAGCGTGAGCCAGGTGTATCGGCCGCGTCGTCTCGGTACAAATGGATGTAAATTGCGGGAATGAAAAGGCGTTCTTACGTGAAAGCACTACCGCGTCGAAGAGTCTTTTCCTTCCTAGCCGAACGGGAACTCCATCCAGTTTCTTACGCTCGCGCGCGCCCATGTAATTCACATAGGATACAAAACGCGCATCATTCTTCATGCGTGGGAGATCGACGGATGATGCAAAGAGATTTTATAATAAACAGCTTTGGCTTGGCTACAAAATTCAACTTATTCAAATATAGCTGCATTAATCTATTTTGCACTTAGGCTAAAATATTTCAAGCGTTCTTTTATAAGATGTGATGTCATTTAGATACGACTTTTTTTAAGGGGGTTATACTAGACCAATTTAAAATCTTGATGAATATTTTCTCTATATTAAAAAAAAAAAATCAATTTAGAAATTAATTTTCTCAAAATCTTGATTTAAAAAACTTTTAATTTATTTGAAATATAACAATAGCAAAAAATGGAAGAATATAAGTACATTAAGTCTATAATCACATTAGAATGCCTTTTTTGACATTTTAATGCAGAACATTTACTGATAATATTGTTGTTTTTATTTATTTATGTTGATAATAATTTCAATATGAAAGCGAATTTAATTTTTCTTCACTAAATTGCGCTTTACTATGAACCTCATCTATGTATCTGACTTTAAATAATGAACATCATTATTTCAACGCTCAACTAGAAAAATTTTTTTATAGAATTTGCAATCCTAAGTTATAACTTATGGTCAGTCTATGCCTTAATACGATTTGCTCAAATAAACACTTATCCGCATTATCCTTTTTAATCAAGCATTAAAATATCTATAGTAGCAGACTGTGTTCTATTTATTTCGTATAGAATAGATCGTGCAGTAAAAGGCAAAAAGTTCTCATCTTTTTATCAAATGATTTTTATTGCATCATCACGAAGAAGGTTTCGATTGATATTTATTCAACGAAATTCGTGTGCATTATTCGGATTTACGTATTTTGAAAGCCAGACTCAAATGTTAAAATTTTGCCGATTTCTCCTTTCTATGATAATCCGCGCTACCTACAGAAAGAGAGGACTTTCGACAAGTCAACGAGAACGATCTAGACACCGATGACCGGGAAAGGATCGAGTTTATTGCTCCTCAAATCCGCGATTTATTCAGGTTACCCGGGATACGTTTGGTCGCTCAAAGAATGGGGATCTTCGGTACACAAAAGAATCGCTTTCTTATTTCGTAGCGCATTGCGTCCCGCGCTTACTCGACCACGAGGTATTGTTCGATCTCCCTAGAAGGATTTCCTTTCGCGAGATATTGTTTCGCGGATTTACTTAGCTCGTAACTCCTGTATATGTGCATGCGCGCGCATCTACATACGATGGGATTAAATCCCAAAGCACGACATGTGATATCGTGACAAACGCACAGCTACTCGATACGAACGGGAAATCCACCCTTCCTTAACCCTTAAGCCAAGCAGAGTTGAATTGCCGTTCTGAAGTTACCAATAAACTGAAATACGAGCTTAGCTCCATTACTTGTATTTGTAAATTACGTAAAGTAATCAAGCTATAAATTAACTTATCAGTGCAGATTTTTCTATCCAAAGTGGACGTGTACAGACGCTTCTATAGATAAAAGATTAAAAATTCCTTGCGATATTTTAATTCCGCGATTCCAGCCGCAAACGTTTGCGCAAGGTCGGAGGCTGTCGACAGTTATGAATATACGGCCGGAGTGCCGGTGTTATTTTATTTCCACGAGAATATCTCGGCCGGAAATCCCATCGTGACGTGCCACGCTGCGCTGGGTCGAATCAGCGTGTCGGGAGCCAGAGCTTCCTTCCCCCTCGACCAAAGTAACACGGCGTTCTTTTGCCTTCCTTCTTTTCCCGGCGGTTTTCTCGGTAAGTTCTGATACGAGCATCGGACGAAGGAACCGTGGACGTTTTGTGCATTGAAACCAAAAAAGAATATCAGTTTGCTAAATTTCAGAGAAAATGATCCTTACATCGTTCGCGACGTGAAACTAAAAAGAATTTCAGCTCGCATTTCAGAGAATATTATTCTTACACAATCGTATACAATCATCGTAAAAAGTCTAAACTCTTTATAAATGTAGTTCACATTCCTATCATGCATGAGTAAATTGTTAAGTAAGAATAAAAAAGCTTATATTACATTTAAGAAAGATTTAACAATCTTGTAAATTGTTTTGAAATATTTATTAGAATTCTTTTGTGCTATTTGGAATGTAGATATAATGAAAATGTGAAACATAATGTTAATAACCTCAATTAATATAATTAATGGAACTAATATTATATATATCATATATTATATAAAATTTTTTTAAATATGCTATCCCTTGTTTCTCGCATTATTTCTTATTAATATTCATTTAAAAAATAATTTTTATACAGTGGGTATTAACGAGAGAATAGTTATTAACTTAATTTTTTCAATTTAATGCATTTATCAAAAGAAACGAAAATTGTATTTTGGCTATTGGTAGAATCGAGTTCATGTTTTGGACAATTTTGACATCCTTTGTACACGCATAGTCGATACGTTTCTTTGATACACGTGATATATTATTTTCGCGATGATATCCCAACTGGAAACCCCATCGTGATGTAACTGGACGGGAGCGGGTCGGAAACGAGACCAAACGAAATAAGACGACGTTTCTTTCTTTTCCCTTCTCTCTTTTCGTGGTGGCTTTACGATGACTTTCTGACGCGAAATGCCGGCATGGCATAACAATACTCTTGCACAACCATTTAAGTTCGCATACATACGCTCGTAATTCAATATACATATATACCATAGCTGTATGACAGGCAAACACATTGTTGATTTTCATAAGAACCAATGTCATTGCTGGTTCTCCTCGGTTTTTCTATGTTGCTTTCTATGTTACGTCGCATCTCAATTTACTGATAAACTGTGCATACTTATTCTTAAACTTAAAAAAAAGTTTTATTATCGCGTGTATCTATGTTACTCTTGACATTAACTTAGAGTTACATTTAAAAAATCATTTGTTTGAAATCTATTGTCTTGGAAGTTGATTTGTCTTGGAAGTTATTTTAATCATTGTATCTTTATAGAGAATGATAACATTTATCATAATATTTATTAGTTGTATTTTATATGATGCGTTATGTCATTTGTACATTCGTGTTTTATTTTTCGTACGTTTTATTATATTTTTTAAATATTAAATAATTCTTCCGAATATATAATGAAAATATATAAATTCTTAAGGAAAGAGTTCTTAAGGAAGGAACTTTTCGTAGAAGGATATAGCGCAGAATATAGTAATTCCCAACTCGAATTTGCAGCTACGCGAGATTGAAGTTTGATTCGTAATTAAGGGCTCTATTTTTGGTAGGTGTTGATCTTGAGCGCGCTAACTTACACCACCGCCATGGAGACGTAGCTGCGTATTCGACGACGGCAACACGCCAACTCCTTAAACAAACATAAGCTTTAAAGCGTAAGCTCGCTTAAACTTGGCGGGATGGAGTTTTGGCCCAGTTAGAACCGCGTCCGGACTTGCAAATTACGACTCCGAGACGCAATGTACGTTCGAAATGGACCAACGGTTCTCTTACTTCGCGGTCGATGTCTCGTCAGATTATGGTACCAGCAGGTACGTTGGGTACTCAGGCAGAGGGACTTCGCTTCTACTGTTCATGACGTACGAATACGACACTGTACACTTGTAATCTCGGTAGTGCAGTCGACCACTTGATAGTCTCTATATAGATGTCGTTAAACGTCTTCCTTGTTGAACTTGAGTAGAACATTACAATTATACTCAATAGAAACAATTTCAATTTAAATAGCAAGTAAGTGAGTAAATAGCAATTATAACAAGTTTTCAGCATTATGGCATACATGTTTATTTTATACAACAGACTTGGTACATGCAAACAGATAATGTTGCTTTGGTTTCTTGTATTTATTTTTATTTCTGTAATATTAATCTGGAGAGAGAGAGAGAGAGAGAGGGGGGGGGACCGGAAGTTTATTTTTAAAATACAATTTATCCTGCGTAAAATTTATTATAATTCATTATTTCATTATATTTCTTACCATAAAATGCGACACTGTTTTAGCACCATAAAGTTTCAGCTTTCCCGTAAAAATTAACAGCACGTCAACATAATTTCAATAACATATTAATTAAATGTTTAAAAGTATAAAAAAATCTAACGTTCTATCATAAATAAAATTATTATATAATTAAAGATTATTACATAAGCATTGCAATATCAATATGAAAGCATAATGCCCACCATAAAGTCTTTCATTGATATTGACATCATGCTTTTACAGGCATATTATGGTTGTTCTTAGAGTGAAATTGACCTGGTAAATTGTAACGTCTCCATAGTAGCGTCGTAATAATGACTTTTTTTATAGGAAGTGCGTCGTTCTATCATAATGTTCGTGCCGATATACTTACAGTCTTTTGAGTCATTTTATCCGAGTTACGAGGTGATATAAGAACGATTATTGGGTACATGGCACATATGCCGACACCGTTTTCGATAGTGATCTGAAATAAAAAAAAAAAATAAAAAAAAAAGAGTAGTCGATATAGAATTCGCGAATCCTTTGCACAAAGTAGTGACGCAATAAGATGGCTTAAGGTGCTTTGATTTATGAGTATTTAATGGTACCGTCTGCATGCGGGAAAGTGACGATACACGAGGCTGCAAAACAACAATTCTCCCTCGTGGCGGATGTTAATGGCAGTTTTTGCCGCAAGCCTCGAATTGCTTTCCCCTCCGATATATTTCGTTTGCACGACATTATCTGTATTTCTATTGAATTGTCTGAAATCGTTTCGCCTCCCTTAATCTCATATCGTCGATTAATTTTCTTTCGTTCCCTTGAGAAAGCGCGACGATTAATCGAAGTTAAAACAATTACGAAAATTATCGCGCACTCGTCGACGAGAAATAATGAATTAAGAATTTCACTGAACAAAGTAATTCTTCCGAGCTGAGAGTTTGTTGATAGAGAAGACAGATTTATTCTCGCGGGTTAAGCTGAACCCTTGCAGGGTGAATCGCGCGATGATTTAGGAGCACCAAGGAAGAATCGACGATATTAGGTTCCTTCCGCGTGAAACGCGTATGAGGGGATAAGCTATTTGATATACGAGCCTTTAATGGTAGTGATTGTAAAGCAGGGGCGACCGATACGTGATGGTGTAAACGACAAAATTTCAAACGACGTTCCGTTCTTAGATAGTCGTCGATGGCAACTTTATGGCGGATCAGATAAAAGTCGCGACCCTTCGTTCATGAGAAGGGGGTTGTCTTCACGACGCTGAATACATTTGACGACCTATCTGTGATGATCGTTTTTACCTTTTCTTCAACGACCGATTCCGCTGAATCGCTCCTCACAATGTCGTTGAAAAGTACCTATTATCCTAAGCCGATTTCCGGTAGCCGATTATTCGTCGAACCGAACGCTCGTTACACGTACTGTCGTTCCTTCCGATGCGGTTTTTTTTTTCTTTCAAAATATCATACAAAGATCTATTGACGCTATTAAAAGACATTGCGGTAATTTTTATAAGAAGACATTTCATACAGACAATAGAGATAGCGATCACATTAACTGGACAGATGTTATGATCGGGTTGGCAGACGTCACAGTTCGGCGATACAAACAATGGTACATTAAAGGAAAATATAAGTACGAAGTATACTTTTATTTTACCGGCGCAATGTGTCAAATGTCAGACTTCTTACTTCTTGAGAGAAGTCCGAGCACAAGCCGCGCGAAAACCAGGTCGCCGGCCAATTCCTTTTCTATTTGTTATCGGCGTTACAATGTACCAATTTCTCCCGAATCGACGAGTTGGTGCTACTTACAATTAGTTGTTCGCTTCGTTCAATAAAAATCAGGTCAGTACGACGAGCCGTTCCAACGAGCTGTAAACCTTCGAATTATGGCTATAACCGGCATCACGTCGCACACTGAACCGCACCATCGATCCGATCGAAAACCTCCGAACGAGAGTTTCCTCTACCGTGGAACTTTAGCAGAGTTTGTCCACCAAGAAAATACTCTTCTCCGGCTGATGTGATTTCGTCAAAGGTTTCGGTTTCCTTTTCTTTGTATCAGGGAAGGGAGAAACACACTGGTCTTTCCTTCGACTCCGTTTCGCATTTCGTTCGACGAAAATCAAACCGTTGCAACTGATGTTACGAACGTACGACTCACGATCGATCTCGTTCACAGCAGAATCGATCTCGCTCGTTGCCGAAGAGCTTCGGATCGAAGTACGTTACGAGGAAGTCTTTAGCAAGATCGCCGCCTAGAGGCACATGTGAGAGACTGAAAACTCTCCAGAGAGCCATTAGGTACCCACGTAACTATGTATATCCATCACCTTTGGTGTGAAACGACAGCTACGACGACGGTATCAGGCGTTCCCTGGAAGACTGTTCCTTAGTCAATGAAATCATCGACTCTCACATAGGAGAATATGTAAAATGGGAATGATGTAAAAATTAAAAGGAAAGTAAAAAAAGATTAAATAACATTAATAGAAAAAACATCTTTTTTTCAACATATTAATTTTCAATATATTAGATTATAATTTCAATTTTTATCATTAACTTCTAATTCGAATATCAATAGAATAAGAAAGAAATAATATATATTAACATAGTTAATGTATTAACTGTTAATATATATTAACAATAATAATTTAAATTGATTTTCTCACTCTTTATACAAACTAAGTTTTAAATCTCCGAAATCTTTTATTAAAGTCTTTTTTTGTTAAAGTATTTATTTTATGCTTGTTTTATATATATATATATATATATATATATATATATATCTTTCATCTCTTTGAATCTTTTTCTACTTTATATCGTGTCGATGAAATGCGAATCAGAAAGTTCTCTTTGATAGATAAGATACTCGGATACTACTATACACATGTTGGATCTTTTCATGTTACGGTTCTGTCGCACATAAATCCTCGTCATTGGGATTTTGCACGTCGCGAAAAAAAGGGTTACACAGGAAAGCTACGACACGTCATTTTGACATAGTATACAACGGCCGAAAGATCTCAGCGGCGTACGATCATAAAATCGAATCGTAAAATTCTAAGTAAAAGAAAGACGTAACGGTGTGGAAGGGTGAACGTAGGGGTAGCAAGCGGATAATAAAACATTGTTCCGACCTACCATATACGTTACCAGCGTCCAGGATGTATAACGCGATAAAATGTCGGCTCGGCTTTCTTAACGGGCCGCGACGCGTAAGAAAAATCTGGAATTCCTGACGGGGAATTGGTAGCAGGAAAGTAGGGTGGCGAACGCGCTTATATCCATCGTTGACACTGGATGCGGTTGATCGTCCTTACAAGAGGGGCTTAAAGTTCGGTCATAAATTTCCACCGAGCAAGACTCGAGTGTTCCGTGTGAGCCGGTAATAGAGGAGTGATGTCGGTGACAATAACGGCTTTTATCGAACAAACTGTCGTGATCGAAATTCGCCGACTAGGGCACATATCTATATTAATGTAATAGCATTTATGTGTGTGTGTGTGTGTGTGTGTG
>Ga0157363_1003705_pt1 | contig 13870 bp, 8 predicted proteins | sample AttsexASBM1_FD_111477 | JGI IMG/M metagenome (GOLD analysis project Ga0157363, IMG submission 111477) | Fungus gardens microbial communities from leaf cutter ant in Ribeirão Preto, State of São Paulo, Brazil - Atta sexdens ASBM1 | ecosystem: Host-associated > Fungi > Mycelium > Unclassified ...
ATATATATATATATACGTGGGTGCGTGTATGTGTGTGGGAGTGGTGTGTGTGTGTGTGTGTGTGTGTGTGTGTGTGTTTGTGTGTGTGTGTGTGTGTGTGTGTGTGTGTGTGTGTATGTGTGTGGTGTTGAGTTTTAACCATGGAGACATCTTACGATCATCTCGTCTGTTAACTCGTTCGCTTACCGCAAATAGAATCTTACACGCCTCACGTAACCTCCTATTGCCGCCAATAAAGAAACTGTGAAATTTATTTCCGACCGATTCCTCTGCTTCTAATGTCTTCCTCGCGAATGTATCAAAAGTTAATAATCTGCTTCTAATCTAACTTTCCATGCTTGAACGTAAACTGCAATTTTCCATCAGAAAAGAGATTTCCATGAGTGGAAGCCTTCTCATTCGTGGCGTTACTCATTAGTTAGCGATAATTCTACGATGACTACGATACAACGAGAAGGTCACAATGTGTGAAGGTCTTTTATTGCATTACAGTTGAAGATATGCGCCGTATCTTGAAGAATAATGAAACCTGCAGCGAGGAAATTAATAAACGTAAGTAGTAAACGTTAGTAAAAGTTGCTGAGTAAGTCAAATATAACTTCTTGTACATTAGTACGACCTTATAACTGTTCTCATTATGTTTTCCATTATTACTACCGAGTAATTTTAATATTGAGTTTAATAATACATAAAACTGATGTAATATTAATTAAAAATATTTTTAATTTCATGATTTTCATGTAAACAGACTTTATACGCGCTTCTTAAATATTAATTTTCGAATTAATTATTGAAACGATGAAACGAATTGACATTAACAGAATTACGATTTTCGTTTAATTAACTAAATTTAAAAATGTCATTTGATATTTTAAATGATTTAAATACGAAAGTTATTGCATAAGTTTATTGCAGGAAAAATATTTTGAATGAAAATTATTTAATTAAATTAGGAAATATATATTGCAGGAAGTAATCAATATCGACATTTTGATGTTTTGAAAAAGACACTACGAACATATGCGATAATTGCTGTGACGAATTGACTCACATCACGCCACAGAGAAATCAAATTATAATAATTACATCAAACCTGAACATGACATAATTCAATTAACTTTATTAATTGCGCTATATATGACGTAATGTCAAATTTAGATTTTACAATATCTGATTTTTAGTAACACAAATAACTTCCTTGAGTGAAACAATAACGTTTTAACATTTAGTAATAAAAATAATGTTTAGATAAAAATTATATTAATCGCAATCGATGAACAGACAATCTTCCCGACCGACAGACTTATGTCGGGATGAGACGACAAATCAGTCGCGAGCAAATGCCGCGTACGCGTGTAACGGAGCAGAACGGCCCTATAAAATGACTAATGATGTAAGGTGGGTGTAAAGTGAAGCGGCTATTGATTCGTAGACGCATAAATGACACGTCTATCGGCTACCGAGGCCACCAGTCATGCTGAGGTTTCAACTCTTAGCATGGTGAACCCCCAAATCTCCTCACTCAACGACCCAGTAGCTATAGAGACGATGATAAACGGTCCATAGTAGCTGTGGAAGCTGCGGTTTACAATTACCTAGTAATATCTTCTTGCTTCCAAACCGCATAAGAAGGAAGAGAGAGTGATATTAGCAATCCGTTAATTTTTAATCAACAACAGTGTTATTGCAATAAGAGATCTAACTACGAAATACCTATCGCATGTGTCATGACTATGTTAGATATTAAAAGACAGGTTAATCGAACAAATTATTAGAATAATGACGATGTCTCTATGAATTATTAATAAGCAAATATGAATAGCGAATTGCGTTGACTGTCACGTCATGATCATTAGTTCTTTCAATACATATACGAGATAATTAAATAAAATTTAATTCCGCGAAAGACCAAGAGTAAAAGAAAAAAAGAAATGAATGACGCGTAATGATAGAAAAGGTGTTTACTTCTGGTTTGACGTGGAATCCAATCAACGTCTCCATTGCGACTTGACCTTACGAGAATTGGGTCGAGGATCCACTTGGAAGATTAATGTTTAGTCTGATTAGTCTCAGGATCTCTCCAAGACCGACACCTTCAACCATTAACCGATTCGTGATCTTTGTTCATCGCTTACGAAGCAATTACAAAATCAAAATTCCTGTTCCTCTTCTTATATTTCCTATGCAAATTAACTATTATAGATATATTAATTATTAGTAATAATATTATTGAATCAAACGTAATATGCAATTATTTTACAAATTTCATAAGAATAAAATGTAAAAGTTTAAAAATTATTAAAGAAAAATATATGTATCAAAATAACTTATCAAATAATATATTTTCATATATTTTGTTAAAAATATAATATATGTACAATATGTTTATAATATTAGATTTTAATTAAAATTGCAGTAACAATAAAATAATTACATAATCAATATTTTAGACAAAATCTAAATAAATTTAACAAAATTTTAAAATTTATTTATAATTTATTTTAAAAATTTATTTATAAATATGTATTATTTATATTCATTTATTTAGTACGTGAGAGATTATATAAAAATTTTTCAAAAAATGCAAATAACGTATAACTCTATCGGAATAAAATTGCTTGTTACATGTTGCTTCCGCCGTTTATCAGTTACAATGCGTAGGGTTTGTTTATGTATGTTAACATGGCGTCGGCTTGTCTCCCTACCGCCCATAGGTTTGATTTATAGGCGGAGCATCTGACAGTAGACACCACCCCTAGACGGAAACAACAGCTGTTTCATGCGGTATGCCGAGAAACTCAACTAGGTTTATGACATCTATGTGACGTAAAACAAACAAATTTTTCTTCCTATAATATCGCATGTTGGATAATTTGCCATAAATTAAAAATCAATTTTCTGTATTACTATTTGTAGATATACATATATTTATCATTTACAGGTAACTCGATTTTATATGCTGTTTGAAAGTAAAGAAGAAATTTACTTTATCATATTTGGATAAGATAAAATATTATAGATAATATATTATAGGTATCAATAATTTTTTATTATATCGTATATAATATACCCAAATAACATCGCATGCCAGTTTATTATGTTTATTGTGTTTAACATTTCATGCAGTTGAAATTCAGTTACTGTATCATCTTGTGTCGATAAAGCAGATAATGTTGCATGGCGCTATCACAGCGTGCAATTTGAAATCTAAACATGATGTCAGCACGTACAATATATTATATGCCGCATATTATTTTCCTTGACCATCGATCTTTAAAATTGGCGTTATAATATTTTTATAACGTTATATTTTTAACAATTAGAAAAGTTTCGCACATGCTATCGTCGTGGTATACATATAGTCGAAATTAATATAACTATGTTGAACACGAGATATGCTGTCACTGTGCTTACCAGATGCGGAATCAATTGAACATCTGCACAGAGACAGCAGTCATTGTACGCGTGCATGCATTATATCAGCATGATTCAAACATTTTATTAGCTGGATAGCTATAATTAATTCATTATCTTTTGTTTTATAAAAACAAAAAGATTAATACTAAATCAAAAATTATTATAATATTATTAAGTGTCTTATCTTTGCCTCCAATTTTCATCGCAAGAGATTGTAGTTTTCTATATATACATTCTACAGTAATTTAACTTTGTCAACATATTTCATCATATATTGATAAAATAATTATTATCAAATTTATTTTTGTAGATAAATCAATGCTTTACATTTATTGTTTTCTATAATGAGTAAATTACATTTCATAACAATAATTTTTATTTAATAACAATAATATTATTAATATATATAAATTTTTATTAATTTATTATTATATTAATATTATATTAATATATATAAATAGATATAATTAACATATAAAGTATAATATATAACCATCAATTAAATATACAAATATATTATTCTACGAAAACATAAAAAATTTTATCTGTGATATAAAAATGACATTTTAAAAACATGTGGACGAAATTTTAAATTAAATTATGTTGTTTTATTTATTGTATAATTTATATTATTATTTCTTAAATTTATGTAGCTCGCATTTATTAAAATGACATCCACAGCCTGTCTAGCTTTAATAGATATGAAAAAGCAAGAAAAGGAATGTATATTAATTATTTATTTATACCTCTTCATATTTTGTATTTTTTAATTTTTTTAATATAATTTTAATGAAGTAAAGAATACGCTTTTTTTGCTGATGACATTATTGACATTATTGTAATGTTTAGGTGCAAGGAGTTTGATAATTTATTTCAAAATTTGATTTCTATTTTTGTCGAAAATTCAACTTCATACATGTATGTAAAAGTTTGAGCATAAAATTTCATAAGAATGCAAAAATAATGAATGTAATTTATCATTCTAAAGTTTTTTGCTACCCACGAAAAATTGGCCTATGACTTGTACTTAAATATTCTTTATTTATATTTTTATATGTTTATTACATAACTCGTTTATGTTTATCTTTATTTAAAAGTTATATCAATGTAACAACAAATATTTTAACAATTTCAAATGTTTTTTATTTTTTAATTTGTTTAGATAATTATATATCTGCAAATATGAATCTCTAGCTTATAAAAGTTATAATAATTTATGAAAGCCATGATTTACTTTTAAATATTATTATGAATATTACAACTTAAAAAATATATATTTGAACTTATTTAAAAAAATATACATTTATACTTATATGATATATATTAATTAATTATTATTTTTAGTTTATACAATATATACATATAAAAATTTTTATATTTAATTTAAACATATGTATGGAATAAAGTATAGCATAAGAAATAAAATAATTTCTTCCTTTTCAAAATGACAATGTATTCTTCTAAAGTTTGCTATTACTTAATATAGAATTTTCGATCATTTCGAATGGGACTTCTTAATAGAAACTTCACTCGGGATTGGCAGCATCTGCGAGAAAGTGGCAGTGGATACGACCTTAGTCGAGCCACGAGAGGGGAATCAGCGATCCGGTGTTGACGCCTGAAATGCTGTCCGATCGATCTTCGTCAGACTTGATTTCGCAGCAGTACAATCATCCAACAAATAGAACTGTACGTTGCCCTATGCGGAACCACGTTCCCCAAAAACTTCACAACTGCCGTCTGTTGTCAACAGGCCTTGCCGAACTTACGCTTAAAATCCTTCCTCTATTCAGCTCAACCGGCTTCATTGCTTGTCTTCGAATCGTGTCAGTTTATAACACGGTTATAAAGAATTTCTATTCGTTTATAAATCATTGGAATAAAAAAAAACTCGCACAAAAATCTTTGTAACCTTATAACTTCGCCGCGATTAAGATGTCTCATTGAAGGCAACGTGTACAGGACACGCAGCATGATTGATTCTTCTGTGTGTTATCGTATTTACCGACGACGACGTCGTTTTAATTAAAACGTTACTGCCCTTAGTACTGCCGGAAACTGGGCTAATGTGTCAACTGGAAGTGACATTCCACATTGTTTCGTGATTACACGTCCATTTAACGATAGTAAATTGATGCTCGAATTTTTCAATTATCATTTTTATCCATTGTTACGAATTCATTCTGTTATAAATTAATCATTTCTTATGACTTTATCGTTCCTTTTTTAAAATCTATAATTCTAATTGAAACATACAATTTCCTAAAATTTAAATTTAATTCAAATATTTGAATATATATTTAAAATTACCTTTTCATCTGTAAGTATAATTTTATATCATGAAACTTTTTAACACTATCATTGAAACTTGATAAATTATAAAATTTTTATAACTTATAAAATCTTTTGGCATTATTTTTTTTTAACAATTCCACCTTCTATTATTTTAAATTGCTATTTTATTTTATTAATTTAAATTTTTTTAAAATTATACATAAAAATTTTGAAAAATTTATACTTTATGAATAAAATAATAACAATGTTATTGGGTATTATGATGGATATTGATCAACGAATCTTTAAAAATTTAAGAATGAAATTTGATGAGATAGAGCGAATATTTCGCTCTAAAGTAACGGACGTGCGAATACGCGAACTGGCAAAAGCGAATAGAGGCAATAGCAACGAGAAGAATGTCATAGCTAGTTGTTTCTGGGCAAAGAGGGAGGCTGACATTTTCATGATGGATGGTCGCCGCCCGTTAAAGCTGCAGTTGCTGTTGCCGCTACCACCGTCGGTGCGATCGCTGCAGCTATTGCTCGCTGCTGGAAATGCGGAACTGACTCCGATTTTAAGAAATCCATCGGAACTTATTCTGTTCCATCGATTGTTTCTTAACGTAGTAAGATAATAAAAAGCTTCGCTAACCATGTATCAATTATTGCATTAGAAGATTCTACTAGACAACAAAATGAAAAAAAAAGAGTATTAATATTTGAATTTTTAGAATTCACGAAAGGAGCATTATTAATACATAATCAACAATTCTATTAAAAATATTCACCCAAGATATTCTGAGATATAGACTATGCTAATGTTTTATTTATAATTTATATTACTATTTTTTAGCTTTTCAAATACATTATATATAAATAGGCTTTTAAAATAGCCAGAAATGCTTATACTTAAATATTTTATAAAATTTATTGCGAAAAAGTGATTGTCATCGTTGAAAACAAAAATAGCAAAAGAAAATGATTTCGAAAAGAAAACGAATAGCATCGGAAAAATGAGACAAGAGCTCAAACAAGTGGATAAAATACGCATCTGTACTACGCACAGAAGCATATACGTGCAAGCTTTAGCTATACAGGGCATTCTGTGCTGCGCGCCGGTGGGAGCGTGCTAATGGCTACTGACATGCAGTTTTGATGGATCGAGCACCACTCTTCCTCCTTTCCCATCCCACAACGGCGGAATATGCGACTCTCGATACTTTCCCGTCTGAGAGAAACAAACGCGAGCGCGAAGAAACGAATTAGAAGGTCACGACTATGGAAAAGAAAACATCATGCACAAATCTAAAAAATTGTGAAAGAAAAGAATAATTTGAAAAAAAAATAACGTTTAAATAACTACGTTTCCAAGTAACTTTGGCATAATTATTTATGTAATGATTTATATAATCTGATATAATTATTTAATATTATTATGTTAAAAATATGGCTGATGTAGATCAAATAAACGCAAATCTACAGGTGAAACACTTCTTCTATTCTGTAAATTTCATTCACAATTTACAAAAGTTGCAAAAACAAAATTTTCTCTTATTTAATATATTTCGTATCTTTCTCCAATCAAATTCATTTCTTACTGTACATAAATGAACATTTACGGTACTTTTCTATAAAATCAAGAACAAGAGATAATTTTTCTATAAAATTACGAAAGAGAACTGTATATTGGGAAAGAAACATAAATTATCACTTCTAAAAAATATATAATTAACTTGATAGATTAGGAGATAATATTAGTGTTATCTCAACAGAATCATACATAGCATGATCCCAACTTATATTATAGCTATAGCAGAGCAGCATCGGAGAGCGGACCACATATTCGCGTTGTCCACGTTGACGTATCTGTCCCTAAGGATACACTTCTGATTCTGAGGCCTAAAGGACCAGACATCTCCGTAGGCTGAACTCGAAATTCTCATTGACAATCTATTCACCTTCGCTAACTCGATATACATAACACAACGCGAAATCCAATCCGAAATACACATCCACGTGTACCAACTTTTAGAGGTATCTTTTCATAGGAGTTAAACGGAATTATGTGTATAATATATGTATAATATATGAAATTAATACACACGCATTAACTTCTAAATAAATTATTTCAATTCCATTTACCATGGATAGTATAAAAACCATTCATGTATTAATCAATTGTTGTAAGTTGTAATTACTCTTTTCATTATTAAGGAATCGAATGTAAATATGTGTGAAAATAAAAATGGAGCTTCTTATTTATTACAAAATACGATTCTAATCTAAATTTGTTTATAAATGTTTGTATAATAACTGCAAATTTCTAGACATATTGGAGACCCACAATTCAAAAATCAGCCTTCAATCTCGAGGAATGACGAGTCGGTTACATGTTTTGGGGGATTAAACGCGTGACTACGAATACGAATCCTCAGGGACACGACGAGAGGTCTCACAAAGTGTAGGATCGTGTACGTACCTTCCGTCGAGTCTCCCCTGGGATTTTCCTTGTACCTGGGCCATCGCGATCAGAACCCGAAGGACCACCGGATATGGCCAACAGTATTTGAAAATATAACATAAGCATATGGGTTGAGACCGCGCATAATCAGAATTTTCAACGGTCTTAAAATATTTGGTTATCGAAAAATATTGTCATTTATAAAAACGAAGAAAAATTCGAAAATATAAAAAATTATTTTGTAGCCATAGTATCTCAAGTAAGAAATCAGATTCGAGCTGAAGAGTTATACGAAACGTGAAATCCTTTGAATTCGCCGCATTGAAGCGTGTCACGATTACATCAGAAATCTGTCGATTATTACAAACTGACAGCTTCAAATCTGGATCGCTATCTTCGAAGAAAAGATGCGTTCTTTCCCCTGCATCTCCGGGAAGAATTAATTAACAGTGTTGATAATAATCTTGAAATGGGACCGAAATCAAATCGTTGAATATAGAATGGTTGCTGTCTTAACATAGAACGGCAACTGTCTTCTCGATTCATTGTCTTTCTTTTCTTGGTTACTATTTACTTTAACTGCTTTTGTCATACAATTATTACAATAAAATAATACGAATATTAATAAGGAAAAATAAACATATAATCATTGCAGATAACCGTATCTACGTAGACTATATGCTATCTGTCGTCTAAAGTCTTATCGAGCAATGCACTCATTACTTATAAAAAATCAATCAATGTTGCCCCTGACATTGAAGACAAAAATCAAATTGATTTTTTTAACCAAATTAATAAAGTGTATCGATTGATCATTTTTCATTCGAAGCAGAAAAAGTATGTATAAAGATTAACAAATAGTTATACAGACATATAAATTTTGAATTTTTTTCATTAATATTTATATTCCCATAATGTTTATATTTTCAACAATCATTATTGGTATGTCATTATTAATTATTGAACAAAAAATAAGAAGACTCTCGATATAATGACCAATCTAATGCAGTAAGTTAAATGACTTAAGTGCAGGTATCTGTTCTTATCTCTTGGTCCAGTTGCAGCCAAATCGAATTCTGTATCGGCCGTTCCCGGAGCTGACAGCTATCGCTAGTTAGGGAGAAAGAGATCCGAGGAAGGAGACGAAGGGACTGAATGACACGGTCACCGAAAATGACAGGTACACGGCCTCGGAGGAACTGTGGACGAGAACTCGATATCGCGACCGCATCTGATACAAGTCCTGAAACGGTCAGCCTCGTCATCTCCGTCGCTCTTTCTGTAGTCTCCGTGTCTGTCTGCCAATATACCTACCTGTCAACACACGCTGCATTCAATTAATTCGGGGCCCACGCCGTGCCTGCGTAATGACGCGGAAATCAAGCCTATCCTGCTACCCTCTCTTTCCATGTGCTCTCTGTGTCGAATCTTCTTCCTTCATCTCTTTATTGTCCTCTATCTAATTCTTATTTTCGATTACCAATGTATTGGACTTGATATTTAAACTATTGCGACTTATATTAATAGAGAAATAAACCAAATGTTATTTATTTACGGTAATACTTTTATAACTATAAATAAAGCCTATGAAAAATTGTTTTCATGTCAAATAACAGATTAATAAATAAAAGATAATAGCAAACATTTTATAAACATTTTTTAAACATTTTACAGAAACAAAACTACAAAAATATACAAAAAAAGTTTATTTTCTTTATATTCTTATAATAAAATGTGTTGCTCCTAAAAACATAAACTTGTGTATATTATATTATATAATTTGTAGTTTGTTGTGTTATTATTTCACATATTGTTCAATTACTATTCTGAAAAAAAAATTTTTAAAGAATCTTCGATATTTATTTAAATAAATAAATCGTTTTTATTTTATATTATAAAATCCAATAAGATGTAATCTTTTATTTATTCTGTATCAAAACACATAAAGAATGCGGAAAAATTCAGAGATTAAAGATTTCTCGAATTCTGATTATCTTATCTCGGGTAAATAATTCAAGTCTCGCCCGGCGTTATCAACGATGAGGCTAAAGAAGCTTAACTAACCAACTATTAGAGAAATAAAATTATTTCTCTAGTATATATTCGTTATGACATATCTGATTTATTATTATTATATTCTAGCTTAGCTTAAAAGATGTAGCATATAAAATATTCGTACATAAAAAGATTTAGCATAAAAGATATTAATACAAGATATTAATACAAATATAAAAAATAAATTTTCTAACAATACAATCTATATTCTAAAAAAATAAAAAAAGAAGCAGCAATATTAAACATTATTACTGTTTTATAAATATACAATATAACTTTTATAAATTTTAAATTATACAATATAACTTTATTATATTATGAGGTAATTAATGTTAATATTAAACAACTTATTATAATATATATTCATCTCTCTCTTTATAACTTTATAAAAAATTTTCCATTAAAACAACTTATTCTATGAATTATAATGTAAGTATTAAAATAAAAAGTAAAAAAAAATTATTCATTTGTTCAGATAAATTTTTACATAAATAGTGTATTAAGTTGATATTTATATGCATAACCAAAGCTTGTTTACGGACGAAACAGAAATACACGATCGTACCAGCCACCCCTTGGTTCGACGCGTCCATTCATTAGCACTTCATATCCCGTAGCGACGTGCTGGTAACGAGCCTGTCATAATTACCGTGCTAACTTTATTACCGCGAATGCACGTTCTCCTTCATGCGGCTATGATATTCGTGCGTCATAGGGCAGATCCAAGCCGTACCTTCTCGCTGTAGAAGGGCACGGAACATAATCCCTCAAACATCAAGCCTGCACGACACACGTTCATCGATTTAGTGTCATTAAATATGAAGGCAAATATAACAGAAATTCATGAAATATACAATGGACATATAATAATAATAATGTTTTGCAGATATTTTAAATTATTATGTAACAATATTAAGCAATATAAATTCATTAACTCGCTAATTATTTGCGATCCTAACATTATTTGTAAATTAAATATTTATATATAATAACTGATTATAATACTAAATTATTACAATATTATTATCATTGTGACATTTATGACATTTTTGTGCATATAGTTGTGTATAAATATAATTATTTTATAATCATTTACAACTCCCGATAGATCAAGTTAAACAAGAGGTGCAAAAAACTAATAATAGCTTTGATAAGAAGCTTGTTCTAACGCTCAATATTTGCTTTACTACGTGGACACAGAAGTTACATACTCATCGCGATCACTCGAGTGAATAATTCTCTCGTGCATTCTTTCTAACGTCTCATTCTTTCTAACACCAGCGCCTAATTACATTTATTCAATATTTACTACGATACGATCAACAGACTAATAGAACAGACTAACTGTGAGTCAGGTTGAATGAAATGGCATATCGAGCATTGCAAAGTCATCCTGCGTGTCTGCTGAATAGTTCCCCAACATAACTGCCGACGTTTTCTTATCTATTGTCGTGAAATTTTCCATATTTATGTGTTCTGATAATGATACAAGTATAGTACATTCCAAATTTTCAATAGTACACATAAAATATTTTTCTTTTTTACTCTTTCTACATAAACATAGCATTAAAATATTTTAAACAAAAATATTATGTAAAAATTTATATAAAAATATATATATAATTATTATTTATTTGAAATTTTTTTTAATGAATTTTTTTTGTTATTTTTTTAAATTGTGGGTCCACATTCAAAGAAGGCTTTTCTTCGATAAATGTGCACTTTTATTTCGGAAATTCTATATATATAACATGAATTATACGTTAAATATGTGCTAATATCACTACAAGAGCGTCCTAAATACAGGTCACTGACTTTATTTAACTATGAGAATACAAATATTTCTTTTAGTTTGTATATTGATTTAAAAAATACTAAAGTAACTGAAATAAAAAACAAATCTACAATTATTTGCAATTTTTTAATATTATCTGTAAATATATTTGATATTACATTCACATTTATGCTTAACTCGACAAAGCTGCGCGTAGTTAGAGCAGCAATCGAGTAACTCTCATACGGAATGATTGATGATTCCATTGTGCAGGGTTTCCCATGTCCCTGGTACGATTTCGTGCGAGCAGCATACAAAAAGCCAGGCGCCATTTCGAAAATGAGCAGAATTATGGAAAATTCTGACCGGAAGATTGATTGGATAATAGATTCCGAAGGAAAGTTGTATGTATCAAGCTCCAATTCTAAATCCGAATCGTTTCGTTTAAAGATTCGAATATTTCTTAAAACTTGTGTAACAAATGTAGATTCTTATTTTCGACGTGATCGAATATTTTATTAGTAAGAGGAAAGAGAAAAAAGTTAAAGAAAGACAGTTATTCGATATCTCATTAACAGCGATATAAGAAAAATAGCGATTAAGAACTTCATCATATAGCTAAATAAATCTCATAAAATATACTTAATAAATCATAAAATTATAGTTTCTTCTTCAAGTTTCACAACATTTTTATAAATAAAATACTCGATATTAAATAAACATAAAATAAAGAAAAACGTACATTGTTAAATCTATAGGGGCAAATTTAACTTAACGTAAATCCGCTCCTATTCAATCTTATCGTTATTTTATATTAAAATAATAGTTATATTTGACACTATATAGTGTCAACTTGATAATATAATGTCACGATATAGTGATATATTAAATTTAATTATCGTTTTGGTAAAAAATAACGATATATTTAGTAGAGCAGTGGCGACTAATATTAGATTAAACTTGACTCTATAGATTTAACAGTGTAGAAGTTATTCTTTCCCTCAAGGGAAGATATTCGAAATTTCGGTTCTATATCTTTTTTTGATTCGTATCTTTTTTCTTCTTTTATTTCACGCGATTTCAAAACTCCCATTTTCCTTGCAGAAAGTGACATCGTTTCAGTGGAATGTAGTGCATCATTTTATAAAGACGGAATCCTTCTGAAAATCCCACGCGATTCTCTCAATAGACAGCTGTCTGTTCGTCAGTAGACACCCGCTGAATTGTTGTGACTGGTTCTTTGATGGACATAACACCCAACATCCGAAAACGTACTGTTTAAGACGTGACATCTGGGTGCGCTGGACAATTAATGTTAGGCGCTCTTCAAATATCATCTCAAGCAGTTGACACGTTGACAGAAGTCAAAGTTTACTACATATCTCAAATATTCATCTATAAGCAAACACAGAAAGAAAGATATCTTTCAAAGTTGTTTTTAGCACTTCTGTTAAACATTATTGAAGAAATGCTTTTGAATTAACTTTCTAATCTACCTTATCACAAAACATTGTTGAATGAAATACTTAATATTTTCCGCTTTATGATTTAAAGTTATTTTGTCATTTTAATTATTTTGCTATTGTCTATTAATCTTGAATAAAACACGTTATAATTTCCGACACGGAGAGAATTTTCTTTTAAAATTTATCCTGAAAATATAGTAGTTGTGGTACAATATTTTAAAGATTTTTACCATGCACTTCAGTAAAATTAATCGAACTTATTTTATATTTTATTGTAGTTTAATTAATGAATGAAGAAAAAAACACGGAGAGAAATTTACATTAAAATTCTTCGAAATACAATGTCGTCCCACGACTATCATATTTTCAGAGTAAATTCTGAAAGAAAATTTTCTCCGATAATATAGTATAATTGTTGATG
>Ga0157363_1003707_pt1 | contig 13868 bp, 7 predicted proteins | sample AttsexASBM1_FD_111477 | JGI IMG/M metagenome (GOLD analysis project Ga0157363, IMG submission 111477) | Fungus gardens microbial communities from leaf cutter ant in Ribeirão Preto, State of São Paulo, Brazil - Atta sexdens ASBM1 | ecosystem: Host-associated > Fungi > Mycelium > Unclassified ...
ATTTTCAATGATACTGCAACTACATTAATACTGGGTTGCAATGTTGCTATAATATTGCTGAAATGATCTGTATTGTATGGGTAATAATTCACCTATTACTTTCGTTTTTATTAATTGCTTTACAATCTCATACAATACAGATCATACATTCCAACAATATTGCAATAATATTTGCAACATTCCAGTAATATTACAGTAACATTGTAACATTACAGCAACTTCTATGCTCTAGAATTTTATTCCTTGTCGTTTTATAAATTACTGTCCGTTATAATATAGAATATATAATATATAATATATAAAATATATAATATATAATATATAATATATAAAATATATATTATAATATATAATATATAAAAGAAAGTATCATTATTATAAAACCATCCTGCAACTACTTTATATGTTCCTTTAATATTGTTTCCAAGCGAGAATTGTTTTAATCTCTGTTCTGACCAAGAGTATCGTACCTATGAGACGGTACTGGAAATCCTTGGGCAGGGCACAGAAGCGGTATATTGCCTTCCAAGCCCACAGAAAGTCCATTTATGTTGTCCATCGTAGGAAACTTTGGTCGCACACTGCCCACGGGTTCTGCATAACGAAAAGCCAGTAGAGCCATATACTTGTCAAGCTCTCTGCTCGCCTTTACCAATCATTGTCATTATGGCTATATTGCATCTTGCTCTATATATCTATCTTGCTCTAGTTATAGTAGCCCCTAGATTATTGCATCGCGTCTACGTAACTCGACAGCTTTGCCTACGCTATTGCACCGCTCATACGAACAAAGCAATTCGTTTATCGGTGTCATCCTGCTGATCAATGTAGATATTCAACGACTACGTGAAAGCGATAGCGAAACGAAAGTGATTTCGCGCTCAATGTCGCGTTGTGGTGCGATGAATCCATCGCAGTATATCTAAGAGAATTTCTTAATTCTAGACTACCCGAATTACATGATGTGCCATTGAATGAAGTAGTGATACAAGTCACGAACTAAAAGGAAACCAAAATTCTATAACAATTTAATGAGTTTCAGTTAGTTATAAAATTTCAATTTTTCATAAAAATTAATAAGATAAAACATGATTGAAAAGAATTCTTTGTAAAAAGGGGAAAATTATGGCTAGTATCATTGTCCCACTTAACGGTTCGAATGTTCCTGCTCATTTACTGCAAGAGCGAACAAAGACAATGCCGCTTAATTATACGATCGATTCCGCTTAATTCACAATACGAAACGAAGCTCAGCTGCGTTGAATACTAACATCTATAGAACTGTGCAGCATCCACACGGTGAAGTTCTCGGCTGAAAGAACATGTCCGTAAACTTACCACGCGAGAGCGAAGGACAGAGCCCGGAGATCGCGGAAGGCGCCGCAAAGCATTTCGAAAGAATTTCGTACAAGTCATTTATTTTTTTTTTCATTCATTTGTCTTTGGACATTTCCTCTCGAAATCGATTATATCAAGAGTCGAGTTTTGGGCGGGCGGTGGCGCGTGCCCGCAGGGGTACCCTGTCCCAGCATTCAGGTTCACCCTCGAGCTTGATCGCGCTAAATACCGGACATGCATTTCGGCTTTTCTAGATAAGATAATAAATTCAAAGGTAAAGTTCGTAATGCAAAAATATCTCTTAACAGTCCTTCGCGTTTTCGAAAGAACCGAGCATGAAATCATCGATCAAGCTCGTTGGCGCAAACGATTGCACGTTCATAGAACGTTATATATCCAAAAAGACAACTGATTTTCCAAGAAAATACAATGCCTTTGCAGAACAATAATAAGTAATTTAGAAATTAATTTAGAAGATTACACTAATTACTTGAAATATTAGAAATATAGTTTCGTGTATATATTTATTTTTGTGGAAAATCAATAATCTTTTGGATAATAATTTCGAACCTAGATACCTCACAATGAGAGAAATAGATAGCTAATAATAACGGCATTTAGAAATTGATGTTTCAAAATTTATGTTAAATTGGAAGAGATGTACCTATAAACTCTGATATTTAGAAGAAAAAAGGGAAAATATTTTATATCTGCATATAAATTTATATTTATATTAACCCGATTAATTTACAGCTACAACTCGGTAGATAAACAAATTATTATGCAACAACGGTTTTATAATTAATTAACTTCCATGATCGTAATATGCGTCTATAATATAATTAATATAATTAATATAATTAATTGCCACAAATAACTGTATTTATATTGATCCAGAAAGTGAAAAATGTGAACTGTGATCCAGGTTCGAAATTAGAAATACGATTCTGATTTCTTTCAGAAAAATAGATATAGAACGTTGATTAGTGAAGCTGTATGAAAGCTTTCGCTTATATATGAAAGGATGATCGAGAAACATTTGTCAAAGAGAGTGATGCTGAATCAGAATCGTAATTTCCGTACAAAAGGAACGAGACACTTCTGCGTTTTCACTCACCAGTAATGACGAGACGACCCTTCGTTGCAGATAGCCTAGTTTCGCCAGTGAGCCTATGCTTCGTGCGGCATTGGTAAGTCTTATATCCATCTTCGGGTCCGACGTCCCTGATGTGCAGTTCTCCGGATGGCAGCACCAAGTATTTTCCATCTAAACCCGTTCAGAGTTGCACACATTAGTTATTGCATATTAGTCCTTACGTAACTTATCGGGATAATCGATCGACTGATTATCGTATTATTTGATGTCATGCGATATTATTAAATTGATTAGTTACATCACCACCAATTAATTACAAACACATATGTTATTAATATCAAGAGTCGATTATCCCGACTTAATTGCACGATGCTCGAATGACAATGATGTAATATTACACAGAAAGCTTCATTGAAGTATCTAAAAATTTACCTAGATACCAATCTAAAAATAATTTAATATTGAATCATTAAAATAATTATAGAACGTTCAAGATTTGTTAGAATATCAAAACTTTTTGCTCATCATATTTTTAGAGTCCTATATAATTATTTTGGTAAACCAAAAAGATTATTTTCAGATCTACCCAGTAAATATCAACTAAAAGTAATATAACATCAATATTATAATTTCATAATTAACGATGTAACTATTATATAACATATGTTATATTACATTTATATTGTTGAATATGAAATTATAATGTCAATATTATATTACTCTTAATGTTTATTAGGTTAAAATAATTTTATTGGACCATTAAAATATTTATGTAGGACGCTCAAGAAATAATTACTATAGATATGTCAAATATCTTGCTTATTATGCTTAAGCGTCCTACATAATTTTATATTATTTTAATAAAATAAAAAAGTTATTTTTAAATCTAACTAAATTTTTATATATTCGGCAAAATTGTTCTTTCTGTATACCATACTTCAAGCATAATGCTCTTACTTAATGTACCTGCATGCAGTATATGAATTCGCCGAACGCTGAATAAACACGGACCCTTCAATTTCCCGCTTCGACAATTCGGCGAATTCTTTATGAAATCAAAGCACGTTCATCAAACAACAGCAAAAGAATCTCGCGTTTCACTTACAGATTTATAAGAAAGATTTTATACGAAATCACATCTTCATCTCTTTACGAATATGTAAATATATGCGATATTCTTCTTGCTCGTTGAAGTATCCAGGAAATCTATATATTTTTTGTATCTATTACAATAACCGTAAAAAGAACGAAAAATAATCCTAAGTACGAAATCTACAGCATTTGTTAATATTATGAACATACAAGATAAATTTAAATTATTTTGTAAAGACTTTATCATTAATTTTCCAAAAATAATTCTAGCAAATATCTATATATAATATCACTTGCTGTAGATTATCTCAATAACGGGATATAACGAATTGCTGTTAATCCATTTTGCACGTTAAAGTTAATCTCCATTGTGGTTGAAAATCCAACGCCTCTAACAAATCTGATCGCTTTTGCGGCCGAATCTCATCGACAAACGAGACTTCCTGGATAGGCGAACTAGTTTCATGCGATCACATACAAGCTATCCACAGCCATTTAGCTACTATCACACAGAGAGGAGGGTACAGGTGAGAAGAGACGGATGGGCCGAATCAAACGACCGAAAAAAAAATCGGTGGAAAGAGGGAAGAGAGGTCTGGAACAGCGCGAGCAGCGGCAGTCAACGTCGTACAAATTTACGTACAAATTTCCACGTAAAATCCCGCATTGCACGGTACTTTTGAAACGAGGGGCATCAAAACAAGAGAAACACGTATATCTTGTATTTCGTACGCGTGATATCGATTCGAGCGGTACTTGGTCGATAGAGCGGAGGCCGATGGAACGATTTAAACGACCTGGATTGGTATTTTTGTTGTTTCGCAACTATAAATTTGTATTGGCGAAATAGGTTATTCCCTTTTTCTGCCGTTCTCTTTTTTCCTCCCATGTGTCAAAATTTGTGTCAAAACCATTGTCACTGTGCACGTATTTCGTTCGGGATCTCGTGATTGAAACCAGCACGTTTTTAATTATTATTTATTTGTCACGGTTGAGTCGAGAATAATTTTTGCTCGAATGCGAAAGCGATCGTCAAATGGAGTGTCATTACTGAAAGGTGGTCGGACGACGTCATGAGAGAATCCTTGATCTCATTATCGCATACTAATAGCTTGCCGACCACTGTAATTCTACGTTTACCGAACGCTTGAAATGCATCGCTCTTACAGAACAAATAATCCAAAGAAAATACATTAAGTTTTTCAACTAAAATACGAGGTATATTGGAAAGAAGGAAAAAAAAACGAAAAATCATAAAAAAAACTAATCGAAGAATCTGCTTCTAAACTGATTCTAAAAAAATCTTCTGCATAGATGTTATCTCACGAATCATACAACTTCGATCATGGAATAATACACACATAAATAGAACATAGTTCTATGCGTTTATTTCTGTAATAAGTTTCCAGATAATATAGCCAATTTGATGGATTGCAAGTGACATAGAAATGGAAGATACACGCGATATTCGAGCAGAGTGAAGATGATATGAAATATTGCGCCTTGTATGTACCGTAATCGGCGCTAGGATATATATCAGTGGTCTCGTCTTCGATCCAAGAGTCAACCTCGACGAATTCGGCGACGAAGCTCGGAATGTGACACTTGATAATTGCGGCGTTCCCCCGAAGGACGTGTTCGTCCATCACGTTCACTGCATACCGCTGCCCGACAACTGCAACCAGACACCGATTTCCGGTTTTACCATAAGGCGCACATCTACCACCTGACAGGACGTGTCGATCATTCGTCGATTGATTACACACGATTGCGACTTCGTACAATTGACGATTTCGTCGATTTGTACGTAAAAAGTGATAATAGAAATTACGTCATTAATTTCATTATGAATTAATTTTATAATAATAGATGAGACATTACAATTGATAAATAAAATATTTAATTGTGTATTTATGTATGAGCTTATTCAACTATCGTTTATCCGCTTATTATATAAACGCAGTTTATTACGTAATTTCCATGTCTTAATAAAATTTATAAGCCGTGACAAAAGAGAAAAAGTTTCATTAATAAGAGCTAGTTTTATTAATGTATTTATGTGTTATTTCATACCAAGAAAAGAGGAAGATATGATTAGGTATACTATTATATTGGCTCGAAGACAAATAGTTATCAAAATAATATATTGTAAACTTTAACGAATTCAATTTGAATGACACATTCGGTATTATCGCAGAACTTATATCACAAAAATTTGAAGAATATTTTATTTTGGATAAGACAGCTTTAACAAGATATTGGATGTTTAGTTTCTGCAACATGATTAGAATGGAAAATTTATATTTTCCCTAAAAAATAAATATTATATATTGTAGATATGAAAACAATTTAATAAGATCAATAGTTATGTTTAACAATACAATGTTACATTTTAAGAGAAAATTTTTTTATTTTATTTTAATTATTTTTAAAAACGTATCTATTTCTTAACAAACAAAAGTAATTTTTTTTCTAAATTGCCGCCTTTTTGTACTAATTTAAAATACAATAAAGAAAATCTATAATTTTTTAAAATAATTTTTTTATTTTGTTGAAAAATACGTGTAATACATCCTTTAATTAAAAAAATGCTTCAGTTTTATTGCATATAGAATGTACAAAAAAAATTAAACATATAATAAATTTTCAGAATTTATAATTATAAAAACAGATATTCAACGAATGATTTAGACATTATTTTCGAACTTGTACATAACGTAATCATCACGGTGGATTTTCAACGACTTGATAAATTCCGCTCAGCGAGCCTTTCATAATCAGGAATCCTATTCACGTCAACGTCGCATCTCTTTTCTTTGTGAATTAAAATAAACTCTATGGCAACTGAAGAATATGTTTCTATCAAAGAGAACTGGTCGCACGACCGGTCTTGAAATAGACGCGATCAATGTTCAACATTACATACGATTCGATTATACACGTTCAATAAACAAGTGGCATCGATGCACATCGCAACGATATGGAAGATATCTAATCGTATTACATGCGCCTTATACACTTCGCACACTTAAACAAACATGATACGTAGTATCATTAGGAGAAAAAGAGAAAACCGTAGAAAGCGCATGCAAGATATCGATTAACTCGGTCGAGCGATCCAGTTTTCACGTCTGTACTGACGTAGTGACTGATGATCTGCGCCTTATTCAAACAAAATTTGTGATTTGCCAGTTCATAAAGGAGAACACAATATACAGTGCGCTGCGTGCATCCCTTCAGTTTTTACTACCATATGATTGTGCGTCGGCGACGTAGCTGCCGCCGTTGGAATCGATCCATCCCACCACGTCCACGTGGTCGGCCACGAACGAGGGAACTTGACACTTGAAAATAGCCGCGTTGCCGCGTATCGCGAACTGATCGTAAACCTGAACCTCAAAGTACTGGGCGACCACTGCAAATGAAGTGAAAAAAAAAACAAGAGTTTGGAGTTTGTTCTAGTCTGCCGAGTGTCGCCGGTGCGCTTTGATCACGCCGATTAAAATTCCAATGAGTCTGGCTCTCTGCAAACTGACTGGCCGCGTGGCCGCTGCAGCCAGCCTCCGGTCGTGCTGCTGTCGAGTCCAGCAACGTCCGGTGCACGTGAACATCGATCCAGTAATCCGACTTAATCTAATTGCAAATTAACACAAATCCGGCACTCCGTCTCTTAATTTCACATAGAAATTTGTTCGTGTACATTGTATCAAAGAAGATCAATATGCGGCATATTTAACGAATATACCATAGTATTTAAATTCATATTTAACACAACATTTATCTCTCAATATTACTTCATAATCACAAACCGAATTTTATATCACTTAAGCTCTTATACGAATAAGATTTATCGTCTTAATTACTTTTATCTCACGAATTCATTAATAAATGAATAGTTACTAGACGCTTTTAAAATATGCAACACGCTTCGGAAAATAATATCCGTTTACGTAATCAAAAATTAAGTACAGAAATGAAATTATAATGTCTCGAGAATATGATGAAATTTAACATATTATAATTCGCTTCATTAATTAATATTACATATTATGATATTACATGTAATGTTTTCAAGCACTGGCTAGCGCAGCCGTAAAGTAAATTCGATTATGTTACCGGGAATAATCAACGATCTTCTTTCTTTACTGAAAGTGGATCAAATCACTTGGTCGCGCGCAGGCGTTAATTCGCTTCTCGACCCTATTAATCTGACTTATCCTAATCCAAGGATCACGCAGAACGAGACCACTGCAAGCTCTGCCTCTATTCACCTTTATCGATCTTTGAATAGAAAAGGTAAACTTTTCGGGATAGATCCTGCGTTCCATTCCATCGACCATCAACCTTTCTTTCCATTGTACGAGAATTCTGTCGAACGATACTAATATGTGCAAGACATATAGGTACATTACATGAATGAACCGTCTCTACTCATCTGAGACAAATATTGTACATTCTAATTTAATTGCAAAAGCTTTGAAAGATGGATATGTTATGAGAAATTTTAAGGATATAGGAAAAGAAATAAAAGAGATAAAGAAATAAAAAAAGTTATCTATAAAAAAAATAAAATTGCACTGTAATATAATAGGATTTAGAAATAATATATGTGACAAAAATTTATAATTATTTCGCCATTTTGTTAATATTAGTTTCGTGCAATCAATATAAGTACCCTTTTCTTGTTGGCTATTCGCGGTATAAATGGAACCATCCTCATCCTGCCATTCAATCACATCTACAAAATCCGCCACAAAGCTGGGTATGAGGCATTTCAGGGTTGCGGTATTTCCGCGTAAGACAAATTCATCGATGACCCTCGTCTCGTAGAATTGCTGGACCACTGCAACGCGAGATTTCTCAAAGCTAATCGTGGTATATCATATCAAATTTTGTTTCATTTTTTGATGAACGCTACTCGAACCGCACCGAAAGACAATTAAAATTTTGCACAGCCATCGTATTTTTCGCCATTCAAATTATTATCGTCTTTATATTCACTTTCCAGATGTTTATTTAGTACCTTAATGCTCTGATTTATTCATTACTACTATCTCAGATTATCAAAGGTCAAAACCGAGAAATAATAAATAATTCTTGCAAATTATATTTAAATAGAAATATTTTTCAATAAAAAACAATATTTACAATCAATAAGATAGACTTACACATATATCGAAATTACTTTCTTGTTTTAAAAAAAAATTAAATCATATTTATTTCTATATGTATATTATTACTTTAATAGTTTGTCTTAGCTGCGAATTTATTCCGTTTTTGGTTATGCATAATTTATTTCCAATATATGATTATTTAATAATAATTAATGACATGTAGAAAAAGAAAACTTTTCGATGTATTTTACAAATCAGTATCAATTGTGTTATTTTATTGAAATACTTTTATTTTCATACTTTGCAAGAATTTTGCAAAATTTTGTAAGATTTTTGTTGTATATTTCTCACTTATGATATCATCTCTGAGATGTAATGGTGAGTAAATAGGAATTTTAAATACACTTCCAAATGCGATTGCACAAGTGCACTAGATTATAGCAGATTCGAAAGTAAAAGTTGAAACTTGTCACGAGCTGCGAACTGCAATCAACAGTTGCCGGATTGCCTGGAAACGAATGAAAAGAAAGTGCAAGAGTTCGTTTAAGGGTAGGAAATGAAAATAACGGGGAAATAAAAGAATGGAGAAGCTACCCCGCAGACAACGACATACAACGATTCTCTATGTCTATCGACATCGACCGGCATCATACCGTATTCTTGACCGGACGTGTAAATCGTCCCGTCGTCGGCCACCCACTGATCCACCTGGACGAACTCGGACACGAAGCTCGGTATTTTGCATTTCATGATCGCGCTGTTAGCTCGGATCACGTATTCGTTCTCGGCTTCGGTAACGTAGAACTGCGAAACCACTGCCGGCAATGTGTTAACTCTCTGAGACACGGTGAGAAATAAATTGTTTCTTTGAATAAATTTGACAATTTAATTAAGTTATAACGATGAAATTTAAACGATTAATTTAGATTACTTTATGAAATAAATCAATCGATCAAATAGAAATTTAAAATATTTTTTTCTTTAACAAGAAATATCTTGGGTACGTCATAAAACTCCTTTTGTGTACATTCTTATAAAAATGTATGCTTCAAAGAGTTAAATAGGCGGATTGACGGAAAATAAAATACGTCTTGAATAATAGGATCGTAAGAAAAAAAATATTAATGCGTTATTTTTGGTTAACAACGTTAGTAAACATAAATAAGCGTAAACACAAATATTTTCCACAGTGAATTGTATATAGACATAGGTTGCAAAGTAAAAAATTCAAGTAAAATTCAATACAATTATAATGGCTAACTGATTTTACTAGGAATCCAAAAAAATTGTCAATATTTTTAATTTATAAATTATTTTTTAATCAAGAAACAGATTACTGCAAATTCCGGAGTCCTACTAAATTCTTGAGTATTATTATTCTTATTTTATAGGAATACTTTTCTATTAAATAAGAATAAACATTAAACATCCTAATCCATATACAAATTTTCAATGGGATGCTTAAAATAATTAAGGACCGCCCAATGGGATTTGTAGTACCCTGTGCGACCGTAAGATCCGTCGGTAGATAGACCTCGCCATCTTCGCGAATCCATGCTTCGACATTAACGAATTCTGCGATGTAACTGGGGATGCTGCATTTTAATATCGCGCTGTTTCCCCTTATAACGTATTCGGTCAAGATCTCCGGATTGTAAGGCTGAGTGACGACTATATGTGGGGGATACATATTAAAATAATGTTCAATTTAATCAATAAGAAAGGTCGCTTTGTTTAAAAATAGCTTCCATTGTGTGTGGAACGAAATTATATTGTTCATCGCTTTTCGTCTTTCATATTATTTATAGATGAAAAATTTTCCGCAAGTAAATTGCAAAAAAAAAATTAGACATTAATAAACAAGAAAGTTCAAGCCTTTTAGAAAAATAAGAATAAATAATCAAGAATAAATAATATTTTTATTATAAAATAAAAAGCAATTGAAACTATAGGAGTAATTTGAAAACTTTCTGTCTATCACGATGTCCCATGAATATTTTTGTATATCGAAAATAATGCGAAACAAGTCATAATAATGCAAATCAAATTTCAAGAAAGTAGTCGCTTCTATTCTCTCATATTTGACATTATTTTATATTGTCAAAACATGCTTACTGGACTCTGACATTACACCATGCTGAAATGAGAATTCAAGAATTTTTCCTACGCAATTTCTCGAACTTAACTACACTCGCGTTCGCAGATACGATGTCGGCTTATTTTCTTAGGCCTATCGTAACTTTCACGGCGTGAGAGCCACCGGATGGTTCATTAACTCTCACGTATACATATGTGCTGCCGCCGCCGTTCAGCTGCCGTCAGATCAGACCGCGTGGCCGGCGGAAACGAATCGTTACCACGTGCCACTTTGAACTTTGACAAAGTTAGGCGAGGGGACAGGGTGTCTGAGTAGCAGAAAGAGACAGGGGTGATACAACCGGAAAGAGAATTTCCTCGCTCTGCGTACTCATCATATGTACTTATTGGCCGACGTACTCATCAGCGATCATCATACAAATTGTACAATATTATACACATACTATAAGTTAATATATTAGTCACTAATTACTATTAGTTAATATATTATATATATTATAAATAAATTTTTATCTCAAAAATATGATTGCGCGTCAATTAAAATAATTTATCCAATCTCGCACAAATGCATTTTTATAAAAATCTGCAAAAATTTAATAAAAACAACAATAAAATCTATATCGTAGTAAATATATTTTTTTAAGAAAATTATATGTGATCGTTGTAAAAATTTCTTAAAATCATTTCTTCTTTCTTCTTCAGCAATTTAACAATCTCATAAGTTCTCCACTTCATATACATATTGGCTATAGCAATGGCTGTATTCAGCAGAATATTTATTTTGCAACTGTTAGAAGTTCTCTTTGCATAGATTGGATTATATTTTTAAATCTAGAAAAATAGTCTCAAATCAGTAAAGAAAACTTTAAACAATTATAAAATAAATATTCGTTATAAGTGATATCAGTTTTCTTCAGAGAGAATGAAGGAGACATAGAAATAAGAGGAAATAAATATCTTTCCAGCGTATCATCCCCCTATTAGGATTCTGTTTTAGAAGGAATAATAAGAGAAAAGTGCGCTGGATGCAAAATAAAAACACGTATGTAGGTGTATCATACCGTAATCAGTAGACGGTCTGAAGGTCGAACCGTCACTTCCCACCCACGATTCGACCGACACAAATTCGGCGACAAAGCTCGGTATGGTGCATTTTAAAATAGCCGCATTTCCACGTATCACGTATTCCGATACAACTTCCGCCTCATAATACTGAGTTACGACTGCAAAAGGTAATGGCGTATTATAATAGCGCATTGTGTGGCTGTACATCACATACCATATCGCGTACTTTCGAACTTTTGCATTGTTGCGTGCCTAATCGAGAAGAAACATTTTTCTCGGTTCAGGGCGCTGCATAACATTTTTTTAATTATCATACGTACACATCACTGTAGATAACAATCGCTTTGTTACACATGTTTATTCAATTATTCCTTAGAAATGAAACACATTTCTCTGGAGAAAATTAGATGATTACGATCAAAGAGATTATAACATTAGAGTTGCACTCCAGCAGCTAGCATTGTACAATTTGATTCTATGCTCCACTATGTAATTACGGAAACTGGTTCTTAGATAGTAGATAGAAGTTTTGAGGTTTCGATTTACCCGAGAAATTGCATCAGTTATGCAGTCTTAAATAAAATCAAACGTTTCTGCACTCGTGTCCTAACCATTATTCAAATACAAATTAGCAAGTTCGATATACGTTTTAAAAAATTATATTCTTAAATTAATTATTCTTCAATTAATTTAAATGAAATATCAGTCAGTTTTGTGATACATGATATATGATCAGATGAAAAAATTATATCGCATCTCTCGAACACAACATCGACGACGTTGACCAGTTCTTCATTCGCTGCCCACGCGGGTTCCGACTTTTCAAATTTCCTAAAAGTTTCGGAAACTATACCGTTATCCTGATCCGGATCAAAAGAATTTCCCTGATCGTCCTGCCAACCAATAACCTGAACAAATTCTGCGACGAAGCTCGGTATACTGCACTTGAGAATGGCCGCGTTGCCGCGTATTACATACTCATTGTTGACCTCGGATTGATAATATTGATGTACCACTGCAATAAATGATCAAAATAATCTATACAAGCCCGATTTGTCTACTGAAGAACTAATAATGATGTCCACTCGTATCAGTTTTATTTTCATTGGACATATAATCATACATTTAACAGAATATCGTATTTTATAATCGCTTCAAGTTGCTCGACTTTTTGACATATTACCTTTACACAGTACGAGATATACATTCATAAAAGATTTTTTTTTTAATATAAATTAATTTTCAAAAACCGAATGAAATATCGACGACGTTGACGGCAGCTTTGGGCGATATATTTCGCCATTGCTCCGCGAGCAGAATTATTGTCGTATCTTATATCAGCAGTCTATAATGACAGTATACGATCGATTGACTTTGCATGCATATATGCACACATATGTACATACATTGGATGCGTCGATACAACAATCTAAAAAAGAGTTTAAACTAAAAATTTCTTATTACATTTAATTGTAATTACGAGAACAATTATTACGTAATTAACGTACTAATTGCTTTTGTATTTTTATAAAATATTAGATAAATAATACAATGAGACATTAATATTATAGACAAAAATTAATTTAAAATATTATAAAAATTCTCATTATTATTTCTATTGTTAGTACGATCAATTAGCGTTGTTATTATTAATTTTTAGAACAGGAAAAAGGGAACAGACTAAAAATAAATATTATTAAATGAACTGACGGATTTAAAATATATAGACGGCGCGTCAGAAGTAAACTCTGGGTTTAATAGAAAAATGAGAGAGATAGCTGACAATGGTCAAATATCCAATCGTTTCAGTTAATACATTAGATATATCGTACATTGGATATAACGTTAACGAGATAAATGTTACGTATGCATATAAATATATATGTATATATATATATATATATATATATATATATATAGAGTTATATACACATATACTGGCCGTGGAAAGTGAACGACCCATATACTTTCGCGTTGCAAATAGATTTGCATTTTGCTACCGTGGCAATTGAGATCAATATACGAGAAGCGGCCGAGTCGCACGGATGGTGTCAGTCACTCAACCG
>Ga0157363_1003708_pt1 | contig 13867 bp, 7 predicted proteins | sample AttsexASBM1_FD_111477 | JGI IMG/M metagenome (GOLD analysis project Ga0157363, IMG submission 111477) | Fungus gardens microbial communities from leaf cutter ant in Ribeirão Preto, State of São Paulo, Brazil - Atta sexdens ASBM1 | ecosystem: Host-associated > Fungi > Mycelium > Unclassified ...
ACCAAAAAAAACAAAAAAAAAAAAAAAAAAAAAAAAAAAAAAAAAAAAAAAAAAAAAAAAAAAAAAAAAAAAAAAGCGAGACAAAGTGAATATCCCATTGGTGGAATGCAGAGAGAAAAAAAATCGCGCAACAGGCAATCACTCGCAGAGCCGACAGCGTTTTACTGCGAAATTGAGAGCACCATTGACTACAAAGTTACTTCGTTCAATTCGCAATACGTCACCTTCCTACCCGCACGAACTCGATTCAGAGGGAATGACCTCATTACATACAACTGGATCATCAACTCCATGCATACCGTCACAGCGGGATGGAGCCACTTCTCGACAATGCCTGGCATTGATATTGATGCTAGAAATTGAATATTCTTACGAAAGGGACGGACGCGCAACATTCATCGTTGAAAGGCTGGCGATAAAGTGACGAACTCTTTGTTTCGCTGGCTCATGTTAAATTCAATTTTGTTATTTACAAGTTTCGATTCAAGGAACAATTAAAGGCGTGAGAGTAAAGGCAGTTCAATTTTTATAGATTTACAATTGATAACTCACGGGTAATAATGAGAAACGTAATCACGTTCGCGCGACAGAATTGCATTCCCAAAAATAAAATACTATAACAGTTGATAAACTGAAATTGAAATTTTATTAGATAAAGTCTCTCTACATCATCGTACGGAAAATGAGAGACATTTTTTACAATAACCTCAACGAAGAAAAGAACGACAAAAAGGTAGAAGGAATAAATTATTAAAAGCGGAAAAGACAATTTGTTTACGTAATACGATAAAACTGCTTCTTTATCCGACGATCTTTCTTCCAATACAGCCCTCGCGCGCGCTGTTCTTTCGATGTACTAAAACATAAATAGGACTTTCATCTCGATCGAGCTCCAATACTTTCCTTTGACGTACTAAAACAAATTCCCGACTATTTTATTCTCCCTCATGCCGCTTAAATTCTCCACGGATCTTCCATTTTGATATGGTTGATTGCCTGAATACGAAGTGCACTGTTATCAAACACAAGAGCGGAGTATTTAACAATGGAACGCGAGAGAAAAAGAAACGGAAGGAAGAAGAGTGATTCGCGTTAATTAAATCCGTTTCTGAAATTAGACGTCGTGTATAATATTCACCGCAATGACACTTGACACGAACTAATTGAGGGCGGCGATCCGGAGCGACGCAGTAACGAAGACGCGATTATGTGGCCGCGCTCGGCAAAATCGGTTAATCCGGACACTAGTCTCGTATTCCTCATCCTAGAAATGGATCGTGTCGCGCATATATGTGCCAATCGACCGGCAGGCTTCCGTCGATTATCACGGAAACGGCGAATCTATAGTGGAAACGTGTTAATCTGTCGCCGTCCGGGCTCCCGTCATTTATCATCGCAGCACAGTGCGGCGATTGAATAGCTCGCGAACGTTATTTACTGCCCGCTAAAATCTCTCGCGATAATACGCGAAAAAATTCCATCTCCACCCGATTCGCCGTGGTACACCCGGGAATTTACCTAAGCACCAATAGTAACACGACATCGTAATTATAATTTCATATTTAACTATGTATGCATTATATTACATTTAAATTGAGTGTAAAATTACAATTTGATGTTATGTTTCTGTTATCGTTGATGTTTACTGATAGATACGTAGATGGCGATTTCTATTTGTGGCGACGGACAAGCCAGTACCAGCGTATTTATATAGAATTTATGTTATTTCTCATTCAACAATGTAACTGTTACTGTAATTATTATTAAATTTATATTGTTGAGTGTGGAATCGTAATCAATATCATGTCATTGTTAATGTTTTTCATTAGCAACGAACGCGGTATTAGTGTATTTAAATTATATCAACAAAAGTCCAAAAAAATCGGACTGAATATTAAATTATATCATGTATAAGGTACTTACGTTATTTCATATTTAACAATGTAACTGTTACGTATATGTAATATATGTTATATTACATTTATGTTGTCGAGTATGAAGTTATAACATTAATGTTACGTTACTTGATACATATATTTACTGGATAGATGGTGATTCCCATTAACGGCGTTAGATTTAACAATTTGGACATCTTGCACACTCTCGATCTAATCTTCATGCAAATCTTCGTATAACAGTTTCCTTAACCTGTTCTCGCATCGGTTTAAATTAACTCTGCTTAACTGATTCTTCGCTATTTTCTAGGCAGAATTGCGGAAAGAGAGTTTTATTTAACTTTTATTAAACTTTACTTAAGTTTAGACCGTGCGACTCTCCGCATTACAACTCGGACTCGTCGATATTACGGCATATCTTTTTCACCGGTGTTTTTGCTCCGAAGAATGATAGCGACGCGTCCATGCGAACGTTTAACAAACCCACGCGCACGACATAAGCTTTATGCATATATTCCATGCAAATTGCATTTCCTATGCAATGGAATATACTTTACACCTACTCTGCAAAATTAATACTGATAACATAATTCCCCGCGACGTTTTATCAATACTATATTATTGCTTTCATTGACAACTGTCTTCATAATTTTTGTCGTTGAAACTGAGTTTACCAAGTTAACTTGGAATTACCTATCAACATGATGACTTATGCAAAAGTTACGCAAAGTCGAAAATTAATAATTAATAAGCGATTTAATCGTTACTCGATGTAATCGTTGGCTAATTAAATTATGATGGCAATATTCATCAAATAATCATAATCTATTAATTAAAAAGCAATTATGATTTTATAATTGATTTAATAATTTAACGTCACTTTAATAAAGACAATATATAATATCTCATTCGATAATTACCAATTAATTGCAGATTGCAAATTTTTTATTAATAAATAATTTATCTCAATAACTCAGTGACAATTGTTCTAATCATGATTGGTTTATTAATGATTGGTTTATTAATTCTCAATGAATCTATGTTAATCTGATTCTCTATAATTTATGTTACAAATACGAATGTTAGAAAATATTTACTTTGTCGTTAAAATTATTAACCATTCCAGAATAGAACGTCTGTAACAGTTATTAACGCTGGGAGATCTATTTGTTAATTAAAAAGCACTAATTAATTGCGAAACTTAAAAAATAAATACTATAAGTAAGTATATTGTAATACAAATAATACAAATTTACAGACGTAATATAAATTTAATTAATTGTTTGCCATTGTTTACAAAGAAATTTAATTAATTGAGTGCAGAGTCCAATAGACTCCAATTGACTCCACTAGCTCCGGAGGGTCAAATGTAAAAAGCACTCGCGTAAAAATAACGAATCGCGTTCTAACATTTGACAGTAAGCCGGTGAGTAATCGCGACTGACATCATAAAAGATGCGTGCAATTTACTAAATGAAATTTGCTTAAGTAGAAGCTATATCGGCGTGTACATAACACTTATTGCCATTTACTTTGGCCACAGTGTACGTAGTTACCACGTTCCATTCTCGGAGCGAATTATAGCACCGTCGTCAGCTTTTTTAACTTCATCGCCACGAGAAGGGTAGCACTGGTAGCAGTCGGTCGGTTTTCTCACCCTCCATCCTACAAAAGCTTCGCCTAGCTCTAGCTCTCTCTTTCTCCGTGTCATTGCCACTCTTTGCGGATGTCATCACATTTTTCCGCGCGTCACTACCCCAGTTTAAACCACAGGCACATATAAAACGCACGCATAACCCCTTATTATCCGAGTTATCCAAATAATTTATTAACTCCCACGATTATATCCATAATTTATTGAGAAAATCGGTATCTCGCCACTGTTAATTTTCACTGAGAAAATTTATTTTTTAATTTTACTCCAGCTTTGCAAGAATAAAAATATTTTATGCCACGTCATTTTCGATCACTTATCTTTTATCTTTTATTGCCTCAATCTAAAATCAATCAAGTGCAGGTAGATATTTAAATGAAGGTTTCCGCCGCGTACGTTACGTGAATTTACTTTACGATGTTAATTTCGTAATATTGTGAGACGCTGCTACAATTACTCAGTAAAGTCTCTCTCTCTCTCTCTCTCTCTCTCTCTCTCTCTCTCTCTCGCTTTAACACTTTTAAAGATGATAAGAAAAGGATTCTTTTTCTTCTCGTGACATTTTACTTTCGTTATACCACATTAAATATATGCTATAGGAATACTTAGCACGGTACAAAGTTACAAATATATCATACTACGTTTGCAACATTACGAAATAAAGCACAAATACAACTCAACGATGTTCGCAACGGCGATCGATTGAATAAACGTTCGACTGACACGACAAAAGTTTTGATAAATTCACTTGTAAAAGTATGCTGCTAACCATCTAAATGAAATGAATATTCCATCGAACCGAACAAATAAAGCCGTACAACTCCTCGCAGTAGGTAACGTTGCGTATCAAACAACTTTATGGGATGGAAAATTTTTTAATACGCAAGAGCTTGCATCTGTTCTAATCAATCTAAACATTGTTCCATCTAAACGTCTTTGCTTACAAAACATTCGACACAGCAACATTTAGCTCGCGCGAGAAATAATCGCGGCCTCATTTTCTAAGCTACAAATCTACATGATTAAGATACATCCATCAGAAATTTTTATTTTAATTCGTAAATAATCCAGATCACGTAAAGTTTAAAATCAGGACATGAGACGTTTTTTTAGATATTTTTCAATATAAATTTGAACTTTTCCCAATTATAAAAAAATGTGTTCTTCACTCGCTAAATTGTAACGCGTTAATAGATTTGTACTTTCCATTATCATAAAGAATCACGTACGTGATAGTCTTACGAAACGAGGCGCACGAAGTTTCTCGGATTGCTGAAAGCAAGCAAGTGCCACGTGGCTGGCTAAAGAGTAGCGATAACGATTGGATGTTGATGATTATATGCGATGGCTGACCGTAAGAAAAGTAATGGATGATGATATTTACCTCCGGCGCGACGGCGCATTTGTATTGGCTTGCTTTAGCGGAGCCTAACACAGCAACTACATCTATATATCTAATTTTGGCTATTTTGGCTTGACTCCTATAATACCCAGGATCGTGGAATGTTGGGCGTCGGTTGACGCCGTTTCCGGTGCAAGCTTCTCGTGTAAAGATAATTTACTATCCCTACGAAGCTGCAGCACGGATTCAGCTCCATTCTTATTATATTTGCGCGCGATCCCGATCAATTTACGACGACGACGAACTTTGATAACCTCGTAAATCTCGCTGTTTACATCGATATTCCATTAAACGACGAACCTCGATAAACGGGATTATTCATAGACAAGTCTGCTTGATAAAATAGACTCAATACATTAATAACAATAAATATTTTTCTATGAAAAAAAAAAAATTTAATTGACATTGGATTAGAAAAGAATTTATGCCAAACATAATTTATATAAATTTTCAAATAATGTAAAAAGGAAGATAGATATCATATAGAAAGATAATTCGAGAAGCTAAATCCGCTTAGCGATGTATTAATAATAATGGAAAAAAATCAGGAATCTTCTATTTGTAAAAGTAAATCGCTATGATACACAAATCGAATGCTCCAAATTAAAATGAAAAATAATTGTATGTTAAACTGCGTTATCTTCCTGCACTTGTCCCGATTGTTTTATTGTCGTACGACTCGCACGAGCCTCACACAGGCGTCACTGAATCGTTTCGATTGCGAGGATCGATGGCTTCGAGCGAATGCGAGTCTCGCGCGACATCCCTGACCGTGAGTGTGTGTGCGTGCGTGTGCGTGTTTGTGTGTGTGTGTGTGTGTGTGTATAGGTTTGTCGCGATCTCGCGAGTTACTCCCCCCGTGGAAACACCGTGAACGCGACGTAGTCCAGGGCGACCGGATTCGTCGATCCTGCGGATGAAATCTCGAGAGACGTGTGTGATGATGAGGTTCAATCGGGAACGGCGCGGACGCGTCACTTCGATCGTCGCGCCGGTCAGAAACTGAATGTACCGCGCGCTACGCGAGCTAAGGCTCGAAATGTATAGCTGTGTGTGGGTCGGTTTCGGGGAACCACCCCTTGCTCGCTCGCAAAGCTCTTTCTCTTTCTCACGAAGGGGATGCGAGACTTCAGAGCGAGGGAGTGGGGGGAGGGGGTGAGAGAGGGGCATCGCTACGACGATTCTCTGGGATGCACATCGGGCATGTTCGGGGCTTCTGCGCACTAGTGCCCCAGTAACACACCCCCGTGCACCAAATAGAAAAATCTCGAGCGTCACGAGAACGCGAACAAATATCCCCGGCATATCTCCCGGTCTCGATTTTTGATGAGCTTCTCGAACGATAAAAGAACTTCTTCTCGATTCGAGAATTAAAACTTCATTAACTGTAATTACTCTAACTGAAGTAAAGTAAAAATATTCTTATATTTAAAGCCTCAGTGGTCGAGTTGTTGACTAAGACACTCGCCCCGGAAAGTCGAGAGTCCCAAGTCCTGACTGAGATAATAATTTTCATAATAAGTTCTTTACACTTTTTCTAATTTTATTTAGAGGGGATTATTAGTATTTCAGATTGATTGTGTTGAAAGTACGAAATACGTGAACGAAAAATTATCGGCGCGCAATCTGATCTGAAATAAATTGGTTTAATAAAGAATATATAATATGTTGTATTATTCGAAACATTTAACTTTGACCATGTTGGCGTTCTCTATCATGTTTGATAGAGAATGATGTACTCTCTTATATTTATTTTAATCTTTTTATCTATTTTTTTATAAATATATCAAAGTTTCGATCAATGTTTTATCTCATTTCTTGAATGATTCATACATTTCTTGTTTTTCGATTTTCTCCCAATTTTCAAGATTATCTAATCTTATTTTCTCAATGCGTGTTTTTTTTTCAATCATACTCTCTGAATTCCTTTATTTTACGTTTTCATTGAAGACTCGCAACGCTCAGGCAAATTTTTACTCCTTTCGAGTAAAAATCGATCGCATTCGCACTCGATGCTGGTTCAAGAGATTGCGCGAGACTCGAAGCCAACACTAACAGGGAACTAGCGTTATTGTCGAGCCGCAAGGAATAGTCTACCGGGATTTCAAATAAATGTACGCTCGCGTATCCGGTTAAATCGTTTTAACGTCTGGACATCTTGTGACCGACTTGTAACAGATGCGAAAATCATCGATTCTCCTTCTGTCACACCGATAAATAAAAGGAGATATGTCGCAGATCTTTATCGTGACAGGTAAAACAAAAAGAGGTAAAGAACTTGCATAGAAATCTGCATCCGTAATTTCCATCGGATTTAAAAAAGACAGTTTGCTCCTCGCAACATTGTGAAACTTATCTGAGGCAGAACAATTATTTCTAACATTAATTTATGACACGCTTTGTAAAGAGTTCAATTAAAATTAGGAATTATTTAAATACTTTAATTAAAGAAATTATTTAAATATTTTTATGAGAAACTTCAAATGCCTTCAATTTTATTACAAATGTCAAGTGTTACAAACGAGCATGTAGTGTTGCCACATAAAATCGTATCTACTAGAGATTCAGTATACTTTTAGCGTACGTCACCGATAAACCTGGACGGTTACCGTGTCTATTGGAAAATGATTAATAATACTCGAATGTATAAACGAGAGATGTACAGCTGAAAACTGTATTGTCAATAACGTAGTTCTATTGGCAAAACGTCAAACTCAGAATCTATATCGTATACTCGTATTACATTATGAACCTTTTATTTTTGTTTAAATAATTTAGGATATTTCCGCCCCTATTCTATTCACCAATTTGTGTGTCACGGAAATTTTACAAATCGCTTTTGTGATTCTTTCAACATACACAGTTTGTGAACGTTTTTACTCATCCCAGTTTTTACGTACAACTCTATACCAATTCGTATAAACAATTTTATAAAGACTAATAGATGTCGTTTAATGGAAGCTCTAGACAAGAATTAATCTCCGCGATATAAAATCTAACATAGTCGCACGTTTGTAGATTCCGAGAAGATTAAATCCATCTCCCGTTTTGTCATTTGAAACAATTTCACGGGATAGGTTTTAAAAGGCAACGAATCCGAATGTGTGTGAGTGAATACCTGGTTATTATTGCCAAAGTCTGCTGCTCCCTCGATATTGAATAATTTCGAGACCCCGGAAAGTCGACCCTCATATTATACTATCTGATTTCGAGATCGTAAGGGGGTTGTTACCACGAATCGCTCTTAATAATTGAGTATACTATCTCGATCGTCCTATGGCAATCAATTTTATACCTCCTGTATCTCGTTAGCTCGTTTGTCTGTTCGATTTTGAATCTGGACAAAAATTAGGATATGATGTGTAATTTCAGTACAGGTTTCATTGGTGAGAAAAAGTTCTACCAAAAGTAAATGACATATTTTCATTTATTATACGCATACATTTATTATTGTGCGTTACGTAATATAATAAATTTATCAATTTATCTGCATTATTATGAAATGATCATGTAACAATGTATTACGCACAGTCTACCCACACAAATCAATAAGAAAGCAAAAGATATAGAGAGCTTTAGCTCGACAAACCTTATTTTTAAGACTAATTTTTTTTTTTATAGTATCGAATACTTTTAGTCAGATTTTGTGATTAAAGCAACTTGAATTTATGATAGAAGAATAGACATTTTTCGCCATCACTTCACAGCACATCATCAAAAGTGACCACGCAAGTCACATTGTTCACATCTTACAATTTATTTAATTGAAGATTTATAAACTTAGAGACATGTTAATGAGAATTCAGATTTTCTCTATTAACTTGTAGCCGCTTTAAGTTCGATATCTACATAATACGCAGAATACAGGTCGCAAGTAAAACGTATTTCAGATTATAATGAGCCACAATACAAAGGACGCAAACATAGGACGCGAAAATCGAAGTTTCAGCCAACTCTCTGCGTCCTACGTCCTGCGTCCTGTAGCCTATTATTATAATTAAAATATGTTGGGTCAGTTTTTTTAATCTTGCGACCTGCAACTCTCGTTCTGCTACACAAGAGCAGATTTTAGATCGAAATGACAGCGGTACATCGAAAATACACAACGCGATAGCGAAAGAACGGGGCGATGTTATTCTACTTTGTTAACAATCACTAAAGCTACGACTCTTGTGAAGGTAGCCTAAACTCTCTTGCATCACACAATTAAATAGTTTCTTACTCACCGCATCGATGTCATCGTGGTGTTACTCGATCGCGCTCGAGAAAATCTCTTCTCGGACAGATTTGTCGCGCCGATGGACGTTCAGCGCGAGTTACAAGTGAGACGCACAGAGGAAAAGCTAGATGTTTGTATACGGAGGAAGTTCTACGTAATCGGAAGTGAAGAAGCGATTCTCGTTGACTGCACGTCTGTTGAATCTTCGTCTTCGGGAACGCGATCGTTCGCCTCAGTCACAAACGGATGAATCAGGACTGATGTACAAGGCACAAGAAAGGGACGGAATTGATTCTTGTTCAACCTCAATCGAGAGAAATAAAGGATAAGAGGAAGAAGAACTTTCGAGAAGAATCCCGGACGGACTTGGATCTTGGTAAGGCAATCTCGTGGTTGGATCGATAATCGGACTTGGAGGGAAAATAAACTCGAATGCCGACGGATCGATTTAATCTACAGTGACGAGAAATGGATACGACAAACGAATCGACACGAGAGATCGAAAAATCGCGTAAAAAAGGGAGAGTCTCAAAGAGAGAATTTATTGTCACGATCTGGACGGCGGTTTTAAGGCACGAGAAAGTTCTGGAGCGCGACAGCCGATACTTTCTGGCGACGATCTCGCGAAGCCAGCAGAAGCGGAACGGCGTGAAATCTAATGTTTTTCGATCGGTTATATGTTTCCTCCGTATGACCGTGGACAGAGTGAGAAGGCAATCGGCAAACGAGGGTAAATGTGAAAAAAAAAGACAATCGCAAATAGAACCGTGAGAGTATCCAAAAATTGCAAAAACACGAAACCGTACGTGTTCGAAAAAGACTTTGACGGTAGACAGCACTGTCGGAATAATACAGAAATAAGGGAACTAAGAATTGAAGCACAGAAAACGGAAGTTCATTTTACCTGAGAGACTGGCGAGATACGTTAAACCGATTAATACTGCTTGCACGTCCGGAGGCCGGAACGATCGTGTGACACGTCTTTCACTGAGACGCGAAGTAAAACGGTCGCTCCCCGTTAGATTAGATTCTATTTTCGCGGAACCGGACAAACAGGAACGAAGAATAAATAAATGAATGGAATAAGGGTAGCACGTGAGAGAGGCAGGAGATCGATTAAAATCAAACGTTTTAAAGGCGGATTAAAGAGGAAGCTGGGAACGGGAAGCTCAAGTGCAGAAGTTCAGAGTCGTCGATTTCTAACCGGTGATGCGAATGGTCGAAGGGATGGGAGAAGAGAGCGAGGGTAGAGAGCGAGGGCAAGGATGTTACCCCGACGGCTGTCGCCAAAGAAGTGATAGGTCTGCGGCCTTGCGCGCGGTACCCGAACCGAGGGCGACGTAGGGAACCGGCGGGACACCCGGCTGAGGGGCGCAGACGCGAGGGTTTATCGGTGGACGAGGGCGGCGACGATTGGCGCCGACAGTCCGACGCTGCCCCGCTTTCTCGTACTCCGCCAATTCGCGAGGGGGTGAGTCGTCCGTTCGCCGGAGGCCCCCTACTACCCTCATCGCGCGTGGAGATGACACGCGCGGGGGTGCAGCAGCGTTGGTGCCCGATCCCTTCGAAATTTGAGTGTCGTATCACGCTAGAGGCACATTGCTGCAAGCCTTTTCTCGCCCCCTTCGGACGATGCGAAACAGTAGCGAACGTGTTTACGCTGTGACTTTGCGCCATCACGTCATCATCCGGTGACAAATTTGGCATAGTAAATTGTAGTGATCGGGATGACACCGGTCGAATTTAAAGGACGATTACGAGTTTACAGTTGCAATTAAACTAATGATGTCGCCGCGAAGATCCTAACTTGGTACCTCGGTCGATCTTTTGCTATACCGTGCAATTGAAGCGCGAACGTTTCAATTTACTCGCATTTGTGTAAATATCAAGTAAATTTATTCGAATAGTTACTTTACACGGCATTTACTACGCCAAAAAACCTTTTGGTATTTACTTTAAAAAAAAAAACCAAAATTATTATCAGATCTGTAGATATCTGGCTAAATATTTATAAATGTGTACTTAAAAAAAAAAACTGTCCTTCCTGTTTACTAATTATGCTTTTTACATTTCAGCGAATTCGATTTTTAGTTCCGCAACAGATCTAAAAGTTTAAACCACAGAAATTTCATTTCGCAAAGAAAATTGAAAAATTTAAGAGTCTTTTTATGATAGTTACTTTTTTTAGGAATAAAAGCGAAAGCTCTGGTATCACTTTTTATAAATAGATACATTATCCATATTGCATTTTTCTTATTCTCAAATTTTTCTTTTCTTATGTTCATCTCTCGGCATAAAAAAGTTCAACTTCAAAATCTCTAATGCAAAAAAGTGAATACAACAAAAATATTACGTGGTACGTGAATTATGTAACATGCTCTCTACCAAATACCTCTTTTGATGTTTCTTAGATATAATGACTAGTAAGAAATTTAAATATGTTTGCATACATATCGATGCGTGAATCAAATTTATTTATACGTCACTGCGTACGGACAATTTAAAGATAGCTATCGCATAAATTACGAATTATGCGCTAAAACGCTTCTTCGGAGAGATATAGACGCTCAGCGTAAACAGCAATAACATCTCAGAAAGTGTGTGAATGACAAAAAATGATAATGCGAATCTAAGAAGAAAATTATTACGTTAAGTCATATAGCTTTTTCGAATGTGGTACTTGAACCACATATTTGTCGTATTCAGAATTAAAGAAACATCTCGACTGGTGAACGTTATAAATATTTTTATATTGGACGAACATATCGTGTAATTAAATTTTATTGTTAATTCATCTGTATATTTTTACTCGTATATGGAAAGAGAACAGAAAGTTTTGTTGAAAGATCTAAAAATTTAGTTAAATACAGACTTAAAAATAATTAAATTAAATTTTGTTGGACTATCAAAATAAATATAAGAAACTCAAGCTATTTAGAAAGCTATTTACGTCAAAACTTTTTGCAGCATTGCTCATCATGCTTAAGCATCCTACATAATTATTTTGACAGTCTAACAAAATTATTTTCAAATCTGTATCTATAAATTATTACAACAAATTTCTTAACAGCATATACCACAACGCAAGATGTTCGCAATTAATATTTTTATTATATTTTAATCACATAACAATAACTATATTTATTTAATTGTTATGTAATTAAAATATTAGCTGCGAACATCTTGCGTTGTGGTGTATGCCGTTAAGAAATTTGTTTGACTATGTATCGACTTTTATTGTTATAAATTATTAAATTTTAGATATTAGCAAAACCGTTCTTTCCGTATATATTTTTAACATCACAAGATCTTTACTGTGCGAGCTATCTGTATATAATATCTTAAACTTTCTTCGAGACTGTATTTATTATTGCTAAATTCAATGCTAATCGATTTGCAAAAGTATTATTTTTTTATATAACCGATTTCATCACTTTAATACTAGACCTTTACAATTCATATAATTTTGCTTGTGCCTCATTTCTCATTCTGTATAAAAGTTCACTTCAATTTCAATATAACTATGCTTGATAATGTTTTATTATTTTATTATTTGCAAGATTTTTATATGCTGAGAATGATAACGAGAATAAAAACGTTTATATTTTTGATAAAAAAAAAATTATATACATATACAACCTTCTCGTATTGGTTCTTATAAATATTTTGTTATCTTTCGATTTATATATAATTTTTAGAGACTAAATCTTATTATTTTTATCATGTCGCATAAAGTTTAATAGGAATTTTACGTTGATCATGTCTAATCAGTGTTCTTTTGAATATCTTCTATACGATAATCAACAATGAAGGAAAGAGAGCTTCGATCACGCGCGGGATCCGATAATTTTCTTACTTAGATGTGGGCTTAGGTCGCCGTACAAAGATTCGAAATAGACCCGCCCTTATCGGCCGCGGGACAGGAAGGGTGGATACGGGGAGAAGCGAAGGGATGATAATGCGAGTCTGCAGGCGGGAGGTCTTCTGCGAGAGAGGATGGGGAGTGTCACTCAGGAGCACGACGTGTAAGGGAATGGTCACCGTCCCGGGGGGTGAATTGAGATGTACAGGCAATTTATGCAGCGAGCGGCCGCTCCGCCTGGAAGCGGAACGACTGTTTGACCATAAACCGCTTGCAAAACATCGCCGAGCTTTCTTCTCAAGGGACAAAAGAAAAAAAAAAAAGGAAATATGAAAAATCGAACACGGGCAACCAAATTTCCCGCACGCGACTAACGCAATATTATCATCGTCAGCACCGTGGCAGTTTACTCTGCTGTCAATTTTATAGCTTGATTAAGATGTTCATTACATTGATCTCAATTACGACTCATATACGCGTATATGATACATGAGAAACGCGATTATATCAAATGGAAGTACAGTATTATTGTTCGACGAAATGAACATAATATAATTATTCGACGAATTGAACTGGATAAAATTTTGTTAACGCAGCCTTACGGAGTAATTACTGGAGTTTTTAAATAATATAAAATATGGCCTTGTCTATAAGTATAAAACACTTTCAATTCATTGCATTTTCTTGAGCAATAAAAGGCGACAATAAAAGCTAAAGGACTAACAAAATATTAAAATTGTTATAAAAATAAATATTATTTTTCAATAAAACTGTTTTTAAATTTATTTTTTATTAAATATAAAAGATTTGCGTCAATTTGTATAGTTGTTTTATA
>Ga0157363_1003709_pt1 | contig 13867 bp, 8 predicted proteins | sample AttsexASBM1_FD_111477 | JGI IMG/M metagenome (GOLD analysis project Ga0157363, IMG submission 111477) | Fungus gardens microbial communities from leaf cutter ant in Ribeirão Preto, State of São Paulo, Brazil - Atta sexdens ASBM1 | ecosystem: Host-associated > Fungi > Mycelium > Unclassified ...
CTCCATTTTGTCCGGCCAAAAAATAAATAAATAAAAAATAATAATATAAAAAAATAAAAAATAAAAAAAAAAAAAATAAATAAAAATAAAAAAAAAAAAATATATGTAAACAGGGTAGATCTAGGTAGATAAAAATATATATATATATATATATATATATATATATATATATATATATTGGGTTGTTCGGAAAGTTCATGCCGATTTTGAAGGAAAATTGAAACGCAGAAGATTTAAATTTTTAATTTCATTTATTAAATTTAAATCTTTCGCGGCACGAACTTTCTGGACAACCCAATATATATATATATATATATATATTAATAAACACATACATACATAAATATTTCTCTCTCTTTTGGTCGTTAGAATAAAACGACGGAACTTATTCGGTGAGAGTCGCGAGAATCCGTCGTATATATATCCGTGCAGCTGCCTCTCAGAGTTTGTATTATGTGAACACCATCTGCATCTTTTTCGTGCGAATGTATGAATGCTGGATACACATCACACGTACCTACTGTGACATCAGCGTCAAAAGTTTTCGACGGAACCGCTCGTGGATTCGAACACGCTTGGTGAACGTCGTTTCAACAAAATCGTCGCGCAATTTGGAAAACTTCTTTAGAATCTTCTTTTCTCCCTCTGCGCGTCCGCGCGGTTCCGAAAGGCAATTGCGCGAACTTTTTGATGTGGATGCTTTCGAAAGCCAATCTTGTGGCTTTGGGGAACCGTCGACTTCCAAACTGCTACTTTTTCAAGCTCCATTCTATCTGTCTTACTTGTAATATAAACTTCCAAGAAGTCCTCTTATTTTTATCGAGCCGTTTCGTCAAGATTTCTATATTAATTTTCCGTATTGATTTTACGATTTACAAGTGAACCGGAAGAGTTAGAAATTGGAAAAATTGTTACGATCGACAGTATCGTTGTAAACTTAAGTCTTCTTCATGTTTCTCTGCACCGCACAAAACCATCCTCTTCTACGCGCAGAGGCTTTATTTTCGCGCATTTGCTTAAGTTACGTATAACTCGCTCTTGATGGCACTTACTCAACTGAACGCACAGTTCTTGCTCGTTTTCCTCGTCGGGTTTGCAAGTGGCTCAACGCCACATCGAATTGGAGAGAGGTTACTTACGCGACGCAGGTAAGTAGCGATGTAAGTGGTTGTAGACAACCAAGCCCAGGCGTCATAAGCAGCAGCCGCTGCCTAATGAAACTACAAATCTCCTCGCCCTTTAGGCACCACCTGTTCTTAGAGGGCCAACACCCGCCCGCTCCCGCAACATACGCTTGTGTGTGACACACAGTTGCTTATGAGATTCAAGATTATTGCATCATGTGTCGGTCCGCTGACACGCTGATACCTTGGAAAGCGCGTTTCCTCGATGCGACACGTCGAGTAATTGCGTGCGATTAATGTTCACGTCAAATTTACATTGGAATCTTAGAGATAGGGGGAGGATTAAACATTGTACTGTACTGCGTGACACTTTAACACTTGATATTAAGTGCACGTTAAAGTTGTGTCTATTCGCAATTATCTGAAAAGCTATGCTGAAGTACCTATTTACATTCTTTGTCTCTTATTATGCCAAATCATAATTACTGAGAGAAAATATATAATATATACATTCTTTAAAAATAAAAAAATATATATATATATATATATATATAAAAGCGACGTATCTAGCCGCGTGTCGAGTTCATTTTGGATTAAAAGTAGATGCGGCTCGTTTTGGAATAGTCTCTTCAATTATTCGAGCCGCGTTAAAACACATCGACTAATCTCTCTCTTTTTCACGAGAAGAGAGAACATTCGTTTGCCGAAAGGGGCATGAAGGCGCGCATATATCCCGCCTGGAAAACGTACGGGAGCGATTTTACGTAGCCACCGCAGAATCCTATCGGCAGCGCCGAATGGCGCACACCAGTCGTTGTAAAACAATTATACGGTGTCGTCGGGCGCGCAATCGATATTTCATCAATTCCATTGTCATTGCCGGGCAATCCCGCGTGTCATGATTATTGTTTGCAGGCCGCGTGTACAATGAAAGCACCCGCTATTGCCGCCGTTGGTACGGAAGAGCGGTACAGGAGCTGTGGACACGAAAAGGTGGAAGGGGACGGGCGAGGGAGAGGTCTGATAAACTGCACCCATTATCAACCAACGATTTCGTACTTTTCACAAACACGTTCGTTCCGCGCCTATTCATTCTCTTTCTCTATGGTCATCCCTTTTTCTCTTCGTCCTTGCATGTTCTCTCTCTCCCTCTCTTTTTCTGGTATCCTCTTTCTCCGACTACCTCGCTAGTTCGTCTATGAACATCTCTCCCTTGCACTCGCATCGCTCCCACGTTCCTGCTCTCGCGCGGACACATTGATGTTTCATCGGGCGTTCCAGCTATCCATAAATAAATGCGCTTGTTACCTACACACGGTGGACTCACGTAAAGCGAATATCTACACGCTCGACATTAATACGCATTAACATCGGAAACGGGGTAGGAGGGGACGGCGTTGTTGATGTACCGTCGGAAATCGCGAGCCGAGCTTGTTAATTCGCTCGACGTGTCACGGCCAGCGTCGGAACATTCAACGATAAAAATTACGCCGTTGTATTTTTATTCTCTCTTTGTTTTTTTTTACTGTTCACGTTCCGTGTTTCTCTTTTTGCAACAGAACGAACAACGATACGCGACCATAGAACTGTACGGCAAAACGAGGGAAGAATCGATGGCTCGTAAAATGATTAATTGGATAAGTCCTGGAATGAGTCCGTTCTGGAATATAGGTTCTCTTTACCGTGAGGTACTAAAACTGTTTGCGCCAATCGTTGCGCGGTCGTCAATGGACATCTCTAGTTTTAAGACACTTAATTCAATCATCATTTCTCGCTGACAGCGTGCACCAGTGTATCCAATGGATCCGCCTGAACATACGTCGTAAAAACGTTAACGCGAAGTGTTATCACACTTGGTCGTTTCGCGTCCGAGATGACTCATATCGAATCCGTGATACAATGCGAATTATTGCGCGCGCGAGGAACATTCAATTTCTTTGTGTACGCAAATATTATTTCATTAAAGGTAAAATAAGCTTGCAATATGTGATGATATTTCGCAAATTATTTATGCACTCGAAAAAGCTTCATCGGATATAGATTCATTTGACATCAGTGTTAAAAGAGATATAAGCTGCCTACATACATTTTTTTTAAGGGAACGACAATCTTAATAAGTTATACTTGATAGATATAGATATAGATTGCGCATTCTCTGACTCTCCTTTATTTGCAGAAAAAATTTTTAGTAATTTTTAGTAATTTTTATTTGTAATTGTAATTACGATGTTACCACAATTATTATTATATTACTTCTATAACATTAATAATAATATATTAATGTTAGTAATAATAAATTCTATAAAAATACAATTGTTATATAAACTCAAGTTAAATTATAATAATTTCAACCATTTTTAAAGTAATACTATTATCATTTTTTTCAATTATACATATTTATTGATAGAACTATACATATAATTATACATATAATTATAATTATTAACATAACAATAATGGTCATAATTATAGTCATAATAATAATAGTCATAATAATAGTCATAATATACTTGTATTACAAATACTAAAAACTTTTTTCTCAGTATGCTCTCTTAAAAAGTATTGATTTATATCAGCATATCTCTTCATGTCGAGAGATTCTCGAGATACACGAGAGGAGAGTGATATGATACGATTCAAGTGATATGATATCTCTCTCTCTCTCTTTTTAAACTAATAGTAACAACTTAATAAGAATTGTAATAAGAATGTCCATTCTTATTACATCTATGCAATAAACATAATTTCTATAATTAAATTGCTACATACTCTGCATACGTAATAGAAATAATTAATACCTAGCCGAATGAATAGCGCAAGTAATATCAATTCAGCCGCGCTTGCAGTGTATGCGCAGCATTAAAGTCGTTGAATAATTCTCGCGGAACGAAGAGCGATGACGGGTAACGAAGATAAGAGGTGACGGGCCAGACAATCCGGTATTCCTACACTCGATTCCTCTTAGAGGAAGGGCGATGAGACTTGATTTTCTGCACGACGCTTGAAATTCTCGCGGCTCTCAATATCTCGTCGGCGTTGTCGTAGTCGTCGCAACGGCAGCCGCGAGACGCGCGGCATCAAATATTCAAGATTTTACCGATGGCGTCAACCACGCCTGTCACACCTCGCGTTACACAGGTTCTCAATCCCCGCTGGTTCTGCCAGCCATTTAGCTGATTTAGCGACTGCGAGAGTGGAACACCCTCCAGTTTTCCGGCTCTCGCCGTGTTCCACGTGCCGTGACACGCGAATCGAATTTGTCAAAGAAGCCGTTTTCTTTTACTCGCTACTTCTTCGTAGCTCACCGCCGCCACTCTCTTTCTTTTCACATCAACGCTTTGTCCCAGTTGCTCTCTTCTGTCACACAGACGAGATGTCAAAAAATAAGGCAGCTGTCGACAAGACGTTACCTGATTCGCTAAATTTCGTTGATTTTTTTTCGAAGACAACAATTAATACGACAAAAGTTATAACATCTATGTGTAAATAATTAGTTTATAATTAGATCAGCAATTCGTGAAAGTATATTATATAACCGGAAAGTTTCATATATAGTTGTAATATTTATATATTTTTAAATCTATCACCTCGCGTGATTGAATAATAGACTGAGAGAAATACATATAAAATACATATAAAATTTTCTAGATTGAAATCAATATTGATCGATAGATCCTCTTGCAGAAATCCTCTTTAACTGTAATTATATATATTTGTACAATATTGTGGCCTTTCATGTATTAGAAATAATTTTTAACACGCGAGACACTTCGTGGACAGGATTAATGAACTACGAAACGGATCTCTCCAGATTGGTATTCGATATAATCCGATAAACATCATTCAATGCGCAGTCAAACGAGCGGAGCCCTTTATATAGGCGCCCCTACCAGAGTGCGATCAGCATATATATTTGTATGCATTTGCACTCACCGGCGAGAAACGAGTTCTAAACGATCGGTAATTTGAGAAGACTGTCGGTGACCATGATCCAACTCGAATCCACCCCCGACGAGCGCGATGCCTCTCGCTAGCGAGAGGAGAGTATTATACGCAGGGGTTTCATACATAAAAGGGGCCGAGTGGTCCTGATCCGGGTCTACGTAAGTAATATAAGGGTTCCCCCGCGACCCTTCCGCATAAGGGTTGTATTCTAAGAGGGCATGAATTCGACGGGCATACTCCACCTCGTCTCCCGTCTGCCTCACGGCTTCTCCCGCGCCGAGTCGAGCCGCGAACCGAGCCAAGTTGAGTTACATTGCATAAGTAACGTCATGAACCCTACGACCCTCGACTGTAAACTGTACTTATTTGGCCCGGCACCCGGAATAAGAGCCTTGGATAGGCAAACGACCATTTGTCGAGTGTGCGTCATTCGATTCTCTAGTGGATTCCACCGAGAAAATTGTGTATCATCTTAAGAATACGTGAGAAACGCACAAGCGTCTATTGCAGAATAATGATCGAAAGAAAAACTATAATGCATACAAAGCTAAATAATACCAGAGATAAAATCATTGCCAGTGTAATTGGTTCGATTTAGAAAGAGATAAATTATTAGAATCGCGCGTGAGAGACAGATGAAAATATAGGGAAAGGGTGAGATTGGTCGAAAACTGGTAGTAGTGAGAGATGGTAGCGTGTAAACATGTTCTTAACAGATCGATTCACATGCCCTAGCCTCACGTATATCTACCTTCTGACACAACCAGACGGTCTTTCGGGATACCTGGTCTGGCTGAGTGACAGCCGCCTTCTTCTCGACAAGCTAATACCAACCTACGTCTGTGCGCGCACCATAAAGAACGAGGAAGGCAAGGGGAGGACCCTTTTGCGTTTTGCAGCTTTCTGCCTTCGTTTTGCCGGCAACCGACGTGTTAATCAAAATGTTAGACAAGCCACTTACACGATCATCGTGACGTTTCCATTTAGGCTACGCGATATGTTCCGACCTTTATATACGTTGAAACGGATCCCGTGAGCGACGGCACGACGGCATTGTAGCTGGCTGCTAATTAATAGTTACGGTAACAACGGCATGTCGCTTTATTGCCAGCCTATATCAAGTCATGGCAACGTGTATTCTTCTTAACATCATCGCGTCTGAAACGTGCATTATACTCGCATTATACTTATATATATTGGCAACTGCCCAAGAACAACATAATTACTCGTAGGGAATATTTTTTCATATTGCAATCGCAACGTTGATAGAAAAAAAAAAATAAAAGCTTATAATAATTACAGACATTTTGTTTTTAAATCGATTTGTTAATTTTTTATATTATAAATGGATTAGAGAAAAAAATAATTACGATATTAATGTAAAATAATTACGATATTAATGATAATATGTATATTAGTGAATATTAAAGAGTGAATATTAAAGATTACATTATGTCTGGGAAGAGAGCTGAAGCTGTAGGAAAGTACGTTGAAGAGGTTGACGAAGCAAACGCCCCGAGATATGCAGCCCAGCGAACTTGGCTGCGCAGACAGTAGCAAAACAACTGATCGTCCATCTCCTTCCATCACCGGTCCTGCTTCAGCGATTGTTTGTGGAAGCGACAGAGTTGTTTCGGTTCAGACGAACGCGGGAGAGCCCGAGCTCGAGCTCATGCGACAAGTGTTTGCCAAATGTTTGATCAAAACGTTTGTCGTTTCTTGTGACGAGGGGGTTCCAAAATTAAATGCGACGTCCTGATTGCCAATATTCGAAATGCGTTATGCGTTAGTACGCCTTTGCTGATTGAAGTCATTGCTGTCGGAAATCCAGCTGTACGAGTGCTGTCGATAGTATTGGCGGATGCGACGGTTAATATCGCGGTCGTAATTAATCATTGTACGAGGGATACGCGCGGAGCATATTTTTAAGCTGCCGATTCTTTACGACGCTCTTACAACGTTGCGCACAAGCGGAAAAATATTTTTCAAAGAAGTATTATGCGCAGCTCACATCACACCGACAGACGAGTGCATAACAATATTGGTACAATCGCGTTTTCGCGCTTTGTCGTACCTCGTTCACGGACAAAGTCCGTGTTCCACGCCTCTATTCATAGTCGATGAGCTTGTCAACGGATAATGAAGACACTTCCTCGATGAGAGGACTTGCGTGCGGAGGTTTAAGTCAGCGCATCCTTAATGCCAGCCACGTTTTCCCTCCTTATACTACAACCACAAGCGGTCGATCTCTCGCAATCAGATGTATGCACGTACCCTATACCGTTATTACTCGTGGCAGGCAGCCACTGAAACGTTCAATTATCTACGCTGCCTGCATCACGGGCCATTGTGGGGGCCTTATTCGATCCGCGCGCTGAAAACAGGCTGCCTCGAAAAGTTGCCCTGAATGAACGTCAAACGATGTTTCGAGTCATGAATGTCAGGTGCTCGCATCGGCGACTCCTCGCCTTCTTTCTCCCTTTCTCTCTCTTTCTCTCTCTCGTTCTTTGCCCCCACCAAGCTCGCACCTCCATGACTGGGGACTTACGTAGATGTCCGAGGGATCCATGGGTCGCTAATCAGGTCCTTCGCCGAGCATCGACAGCAGCAGCTCCCTCTTCCTTTATATCCACTGTGTATTTTGACGGGTCGAAGAATGACGGACCAATTACGGCAACGTAAGGCCGCGGATTTTGACGCCTGAATACGCTGCATACCTCTTACAGTCATTATGCTCGAATCGAGCAGTGGTGGTGGTGAGACCGGTCGACTGGTCTTGCTCTGAAGGCTAACGAGCGATAAATCGCGTGGGCCCTTCTTGGGATGAATCCGTGTCGTCGACTACTCGATAGAGAGACGACCGAGCTGTAACGACATGAAAAGCACATTGCTGCTACCGTAATATAATAACGTAAATGAAGATTAATTTATAAACGGAAATTTTATCGTTTAATACAGCGTGATATTATTTATTCAGTTATAATCGTATTTCGTTTAATATTTGATTTTATATACATTGATTTTACATAATGTAATATTTTCTATAATGTCTGTTAAGTACAATATATGTGTACGCATACTTATCTCGTGACTTAAATCCCACTCGTTTACTGTTTTAAAAACAATTAAATGTTACGTTTATAATTAAAATATTATAATATAAATTTGATTCCTAATAATAATGTATGATCTAAATTAAAAAAATTATTTCCATAATAAATGCAGTGCGCAGTTTTAACTATGCATAAATATCGTTATTAAAGCATCTCTTTTTACGAGCATTGTGGATCCCGAGGCAACGTAATCGTAACAGGTTTAAGGTGGCAGTAAACGAAACATGTAGCCGTCTCCATGTTCCTGTTTCCGTGCTCGCCAATCTACTCTTCTTCGTCGGCGCAGACTCTCGGGAAAGTTAGGCGAATGAAAAAAGTTGGCGCAAACCCTCAAGAGAGCGCTGAGTAGTTGGCGGACTTCGGAATAATCTTCATTGAAAAAGTTCGTCTAAACCTTAGAACGTTGCTTGTATGCCCGACTCGATATGAAGAGTTACAGGGAATGAGATATTTTAGCTAAAAGTCGCGATAACGCGCTAACAAGTCAGCTGCAATTAAAGTGACTTAAGCCTTCTAGCTAGTTAAAGAAAAATTAGTGAAGCGAGATTATTTTATTTTCTTTTATTCGTCCCCCTTTCTTGCGTTTAATCCGACTCAATCTCGTCATAAGCAAAACCTCACCACTCTTAGTTCCTTCAAGTTCTGCTTTCATAGCATGAAATAGAATCCGTGAGTTATTCTCTTAGGTCTACGGTCACAGTAGAATTTAGAGAGGCTCATTTTTCAGATGGTGATTTTTCGGTTAAATTCACTCGTGTCGTTTTAGTTTAGGCAACTGAGGTATATACCCGTTTCCATTATCGGTGAGAATAAAAGGAAATGCCGTTTCACTTATAAACACCTTTTAGAATTCCAAGCAAATAGACGTATTCTCTTTCTTGAACGGTTTGATGTAATGACGTCAAACGACATTGATGTAATAATGACATCCTTACATTTACTCTCTTTCATTAAATATGTAAGTACATCATTAAGAACAAAGTAGGAAATTTTCTTTTATATTAACCAATTCGATATAATATGCCAGGACAAATCGACTGGTGATAGTAGAAAGATCTACTGAAAAAGCTTGTTCGCGACAGACGTGCAAACTTACGATATTTAATAATTCGGTTGACGCCACGAACATCTGCCGCGCTCTCTCGGGGTAACCCTTTGCTCATTCCCCGTTCTTATTTCGTTTCCCTCCTCTATCGCGCTATTGTTTAATTAATCATGTTGTATTAATAAAGCTCGCCTAATTGAATTCACTGATTTCACATCGTTAATACGAGTTTCATTTAAATTGAATGAAATGTCGCGCCATCTCCACCCACCTTGCGCGCCACACCATTCAACTACCCTTCTTTCGCTACCCTCTCGCACCCTTCGCGTCTCCCTTGCCCATCAAACGTGCACCGTCGCTGTGAAACCGGAGCCACCCTCAAATTGTTCTTTTTCTCTCACTGTTTTATTGATCTTCACTTCCTCCGGCTACAAGACTCTAAAACGATTTAAAAGATAGCTTATTTCTCATCGTTGATAGGATCAATGCAATAAGAAACTTGCTTTTCGTACATTTTTTTCTTATTAATTAGATACATGTTGTTTTATAAGAACAAAAATAACAAGATTATTCGATGTCGAATCAATCTGTGATACAATTTAAATCGATGAAATGATCTTAAACTCAAATAAGATTCTATTTATCATCTATTTATATTTATACACGCTATAAACTTGACTGGTTTGCATGTAAAATGCATATAAAACGTTATGATTTTATTATTCAATTATTGATTTTTTTGAAAAACATGTATTATTAACATGAATTATTTTTAGTAATTATAGATGTAAAATAATTATGTGAAATTTGCACATCGGAAATCGATGTAATAATTGGAATACATCGTTATTATTGTTTCTTTTAATCTTGAGTCTATTACGTGAGTTTCGAAATACCACAGTCGTGTTATATTCATAAGATATTATCTTCATAAGATGTTAAGAGATATAATCGTCAAGGATATAATCAGGCGTGAAGCATGTGTACAGGTGTGGATTCACGTAATACTTTCCTTGATTTCATGGCATGAAGGTGCGTGAAGATACGTAAAAAAACGAAACGATAGAGTGTCAGACAACCCGAACGACAGAACAGGTCCACAAGCCTCGACTTCAGGCAGTGGAATAGGTGCTGTGGCATATTCACGGCACTTGCCGTCAGGTTGCGCTAGGTTGGCCCGGGTCCAAGCTTCCAAGATCCATATAGATGCCGTTCAACTGTGTTGCCTGCCCCGGCAGCTTGCGAGCTTATGGGAGGAGCGTACGCGAGAAGGCCGTACCTCGAACTCCGCCTCCATCCGAGTTCTTGTCTTGCTGCAGGAGGCGCTGCTGTGCTCACCACGATGTAATCCACAAAGTTCCGTCGAGGCACGAGCGGCTGCGACGGACATACACGCGTGGATGTTGCTTTCATACCTTGATGTCTTCCGGATTTGATACGGCTCAAGCGTCGGAACAATGATTCGAATAACTTGTGCAGGAAAAGAAATGTAAATCTCCTTTCACTATTGCATATGTTGCAATGTTATCGTTTTCCTTCTCTTTTATCTAGAAATACTGATGAACACAATATAATAATTCGGTAATAAATTTTTTAGATGCGCTGTAATCTTAAGTTAAATTGTTACTTGCAAATAACATATAAAATCTATTTTTTAAAATTTATTTATGCTTTCATATTTATGCCATTTTTTCTAATACAATTACAATTCAATTTTTTGTTAAGGAAATCAGTCTTAAGTTAATAGTAGTAAAAGATTCACAATCAACAAGGGATGACACAAGATTTAATATCTCCTTATTTTTTTCTTTTTGTGAACACATGTTACGCTTTATAAAATTCAACAAAATTAATTCAGTAATTTCTTGCTACGTATATACGCATTTAATATACTTCTTATACTTATAGTAATATGTGCAAGTAGATATATAATAATGTTTCTTCTATTCAAAAGTGTTGCATAGACGTCGGGATGACCGCGAGCACTCTGCCTTGTCCGCCTGCTCCTTTATTTCCGGTCTGTGCCTTTTCACATCGTGTTGTCTGGTTTTTCCAAGTTGTTCGAGGGTCGGCCGCCAAGTTTATTCAGTCCGCCAAACTTTGTAGTACACCGTGTCGACTGCCAGAGGGCAGTAGCCCGACGGACAAGAGGTGGGAACCGGAACTGAACGCCTGGCTCCGGACATAACCATCCCTTCATCTCCCTTCGCCGCCTTCAACCTCCTCCTCCTTCTCTTCTACCTCTGTGCTCCTTCGACCGGGCGCTCGCGCGCACACATACACGAGTCGCGCTTTGTCCGGTCTCTCGGACGCAATTAGGGTGGGTCTCGGCCTTCAACCCCCTTGGGGGTGCCCCTTCGCTAAGTAGAAAAGCGTGTATCCACCTCCGACCTCGAAAGGCGGTGGGGTTCGTGTCTGGCTGGAACGGACTCCGAACAGACGGACGGATGGACTGACAGCAGCTGACTACCAGTTCGGCCAACCTACTCCATCTACAACCTCTAGCTATTCTCTCCCGTATCATCCAGTTCCACTTCCGGGACCTCACTCTTGACCAGCTTAGAGCCTTTGGCCCTAAGACAAACATTCCGATAGTACGTCTGTATCTTTTATAGCATGCACGTATCCCTCGTTCTCTCGCTTACTAACTTTTGTCGTACTGGACATTGAAAGATGATATCATTAATTATTGAAGGACGAAATGAAAAGTTGAAACCAATGTAACCATAGAATAAAAATTACATTATTTTAACATGATTAGTTAATAGTAATCGAAGAAGATACATGTCGAGTGAAAAATATATTAAGCTTTACAAAAATTGATAGTCGTAACGATAAAATATATTGTACTTCTATTATGTATAAAAGACATTTAAAGAAAATTTTTCAGCACAATTTTAATGTCAATTTCGCGGAACACTTCAGTGTGAATTGGCAAATTTATCGCGCGATCTTAATGTAAGGTGGCGATTGAATACTGACAGTCTCGTCTAAACCAAACGTGTAAATGGAGGTAATTCTCGCTCGTCATTCCCCTACCTACCCCGTTAACAGACAAACTACGAGGGAGCTCTAATATTACGCGAGTACGTACATACTATTACATATCCTGCCAGCAATGCCCGGGCAGCCGCGATACGGTCGGTTGGTAGAATATCCTTTGGAACACCCCACAAGGGGCTCGTTTGTCTAAGCACCCCTTCCACCCTTCGTGGCAGCGTTCCACGAGCACGTGGTTATGCCCACTTCGTCATCGGGTAGGAAACGCACGAATAGAAGGTTGGGAGGGGAGGGGGTGTATTCTGCGCTTCGAGAGACCGCACAAGCCATTCCTCTACGCTACCATCGCCGCACACTACTCCCCCCTATCGTTGCCACCACCATTATCGCCACCACCACTATTCAGCATTCTTGTCTTCTCGGGCGCGCGTTCCCGGTGGCCCATTCGCCCCTAAATTGTGAATAATGTTGATTATGTAAAAAGACTTTACGAGACGTTATTACCGTCATTGCGATTACGATGTTATACGAGTCGCAGGGCGCGCGTGGCCCCGCGGTGCTCGTATCCCTCGAGCTACCATTGCCCGAACACCTTTTCCCTCACTTATCCTTACCCTCGTCGTCTCTTTCCGGTACAGTCGCTCTCGCCACACGTATCATCTGTAATTCACCTACGTTAGTCTCCACGATTACGAATGTCATATTGAGAAACGAGAAAGGAGAGTAAAAGGTACACTTTGAGAAAATTGTAAATAAAATTGTCATTGCTTAATTGTCTTGTTACAAGAATCAAAGATATATTGATAAGATATCATATTGATCATATATATTGAGCCTTATATGAAAAAAGGGATGACGTTATCGTTAAGTGGCAACTTATTGCATGAATTGCGAGGAGGGAAAGTTAATATAAACGAGTGCACGTTATATTGCGCCAAACATGATAGAGTTCCGAGAAGTTTTTATCATGATTAAAAAATCCATGAAACTCATAATCTATGCTTTTTTTTAGAAAAAAAAAAGTATTTGGTTCTGTGTCACGATACGTCCGTTCGTTAACGAAGAACGTGGTGGAAAAGGCGCGGCAAGAAAAGAGGACAGAAACACACGGGTGATCGAGGAAAGTTTGTCTAGATGAAAAGAGACGCGCGGCGGTTTGGTACGGCACTGGGTACGTAGCGGCGAACGATGATGCGCCAACGAGATAGGGTAGATTGCAGGCCCGCGCCGCGTGTCCCGTTGGTACCCGCGTCGGTATCCGTTGGTATCCGCGCGCCTGGCCAGAGCTGATACGGTCAGCCCCGGGATAAAGTAGATATTAACACGAGATGATCCGTTAATGAAGCGTATGTTCTACGCCGCGCACACGCCTAGCTTTCTCTCACTCTCTCCCACTCTCCCGTTCTCATTCTCTTCCTCCCTTCACCTCATCTTCTGTCCTGTTTCCGTTTCCATCCCTCTCGCTGCCGCTGTCTCTCTCGTAGGGCAAAATACATACCGTACCTACCGCCTATTACGAACAGCCTTTCCTGTTATCTTATCCGGACACCGCCGGCCTGGTCGCGAATTATTATTAACCTGTATGCACGTTGTCCCACCTCCCTCTACTTTTTACTACTCCCCTGTCACCCGTATGTCGA
>Ga0157363_1003710_pt1 | contig 13866 bp, 9 predicted proteins | sample AttsexASBM1_FD_111477 | JGI IMG/M metagenome (GOLD analysis project Ga0157363, IMG submission 111477) | Fungus gardens microbial communities from leaf cutter ant in Ribeirão Preto, State of São Paulo, Brazil - Atta sexdens ASBM1 | ecosystem: Host-associated > Fungi > Mycelium > Unclassified ...
GTTTTTCTAGAAGAATACAGACACTGCAGAATATTATAAAAATATTAATCGCTGTGGATAAGCCTGAGTCTGCTTTTTATATAATTGTGCACTTTTACTCCGATATTATTGCAGTTTAAATTTGATGTTCAAACTTATTAACTTTTCATCCAATATTATTTTATATATGTATATATATATATATATATATATATATATATATATATATATATATAGGGTAAATATAAACATGGGTTGTTATAGAAATGCTTGGTTTTAGCAGGAAGAATTTTAAGAATATTATAACTTTAATTTAACAATATCAAACAATTAATGAAATATGTAATAAACATTTAAACATTTTATTATAAAAATTATTCAAACTGGTCTCCTTCACATAATCTAACATTAGCTTTCAACCTCACATTATTTATAACTTTATATATACATTAAAACTCATTACAACCTTATATGCATATATTATTGCCAACTATAAAGGAAAAAAGATTAGAAAATCTTTAATAATTCTAAATTATGCGTTTCCAGCTTAATGTTAAAAAATGTTTAAATATTCATTATTTACTTCATTAAATGTTTGATATTGAATTTATATAATAAAATTCTTCCAACTCAAAAACTAAACGGTTCTATATTCATATAAGTTTTTTTTTAATGTTTGATTGATGGAAATATGTCTCTCTACAATATTAAACACTTATTATTAATTTACATCTTGTATATTCCATTATTATTGGAGTATTATTGTAATTGCAGTATTATGATTGTGTAACTTTGTATCAAATTTCATTTTAATTTTATCATTTTATTTCGATACTACAGTATTATTTTATATATTTTTTATTGCAGTCCTAACTTATATAAGATTTTACATTTAACCTCATTCCAATCTTATTATTAATCTTATTATAATATTGCAATATTACGTAGTTTGTTTTTTTAAATGTTTTTTAATTTTGTTAAAAAGACATACATATCTATTTCAAATGCAAGAGTGTAAGAATGTACTGATCTAATATATCAACACAACCAAATGTTGCAAATTTATTTTTTATAATTTCTATCTCTTCTCTATAATAAACTATAATTAGGAATCAATTGTTTGTATATCATTAATGTATTAATGAAAAATAATTCTATTTTCATAAAACAGCTCAATTAAGTATTGGGTTGTCCAGAAAGTTCGTGCCGCAAAAGATTTAAATTTAATAAATGTATAAAATTTAAATCTGCGTTTCAATTTTCTTTCAAAATCGGCACGAACTTTCCGGACAACTCAATATTATTCTTTATGACAAAGAAATATTTATTTTTCATTCCCTTTATAAAGGATGTCTTAGATTTAACAAATCTGAGATTCCCTACGGAAACGGAATAATATCTCAAAGTGAAACTGGTACATGAAACGTCGATACACGACCTTCATGTAAAAGGTATGATCTTACACCCTTTATAACGTTGAGGCTCAGCAAGAGAAAGAGAGAGAAAATAGAAATGTGCCATGATTCGAAAGACACCATGAATAGTAGGAGAGAAAGGGAAGGAGAGGGGAACAGTCCGACGCCAAACTCATATGGTAACGTAGAACTCTGCATATCCCGTCATTCGAATAAAAACTATCCCGGGAATATCGATCCGGCGCAAAACGCCGACGATTCCATTTTGGCATGTGCGCGCGCGCGCGCGTGAACGAACAAAATGTCGCCCCAATCCATATACCCACCATAATTAGTGACACGATAATAGCAAGAGGGAGAAAAAAAGGAAGGGGGAAAAGTACGGAGAGATCCGAAGGAGAGCGGGAAATACGATTGAAAGGCGGATTGGCCGGACGGAGAGGGGATGGGATGGGATGGGATGGGAGAGGAGAGGAAAAATTTGAAGGAAGGGGAAATAGAAAGAGATAGAAAAAAACAACTGTGCCAGGGGGGACGGTTGCACATGGACTCGCCATAATAGCAATCTGTATTGTATATAATATAAAAACGAACAATTACAGTAACAAGAGACACACTGGAGCACGCGAGACATTTTTTTCTTTCTGCGACACGTTCGCCTGAAAGTGCAATAAAACATGTATGCTGGCGTCACACGCATGCACGTATCCGGTCGCTGCGGATCCGTCCCTCCATGCGAATCCAAAGTGGCGGCGTCTCGCACGGACGCAGACATATTGAATTACAAAATAAAGAACACCGTTCGAAGAAGCGATGGGATGGTGTGCGAGAGAGAGAAAGAGAGAGAAAGGAAAACAGAAAGAGACAAAGTACAGTGTTATCGAACAGTTGTAGCGTGTCGACCGTCGTCGCGGTTCGGCGAAGATCGTCGTCGGCGTCGGTAATCGAGTACATTCCGCAAAGTAGTTGGTTTAAGAGTTATATCTTTTCACGTGGAACGTACAGCATCGACGGAGATAGCAAAGGGGTGGATACCCTCGACGACGACGATGACGCCACCACGAGTCGACAGAGCCACCGACATTGATGTCTCGCTCTACCTTTTTATCAGGTACTCACATGGCGACTGCGCAGTCACACCTATATACACGCTCCGCGGCTAGTTGCGCGCGTATGTGAACGTACACGTGTATATGTGTGTGTGTGTGCGTGTGTATGGCACACCGACTCACACCACCATCTCGCTCGTCCGTCGCGCAGCGCACGATGTCCAACGGCGTGTTCGTTCGCTCGCACAGTGTTTTCACTTTTTACGAATCACCGTTTCTCACCGCACGACGATACTCTACAAAATACGTTGTTGACAGACTACGAGAGCTCGTGATAATAGTTATCCGGCCACCGTTGCCCACTATCGGTGATGTTACTGCTACTGCCGTCGCTGCTGCTAGCTGCCTCCCTGTTCCACACAGTATAATACAACTACCTCCGCCTTATACCCGCGCGTCCCTAATACGGCCATCCCTACCAGTGGCGACCTTCCCGCTGCGCGCCGCGCGTCGTCCAACATGCCTGCTGATTGGTTCGACGGGGACAAATCCCAAAGGCATCGTTCGTGTTGGGAAAGGCGGAGCCATTGGATATGGTGGCTATAGGCGCATGCTCACTAACGGTACCACATTCTCTCTCTCTTTCTCTCTTTCTCTCTCTCTCTCTCTCTCCTTTCTTACTGCTACCTATCGCACCAAGCCGTTCTATCGTATGCACGTACACAGATTCACGAACCATTTGTTCCTGTACGTATACAGATCTAGAGTCCCTGCCATATTTCACAGCATAGCATTGGCAGAAACGTACAAAGTTTTCCGAGTGCCCTGGTATACCATTTTACACATATTCTCCTAAATTTTTTTTCTTTTTTCTTCTTACCAAGAATTATTTATTATTGGATTATCCGGAAAGTTCGTGCCGATGTTGAAAGAAAATTGAAGATTTAAATTTTAGTATACATTTATTAAATTATATAGGTTAGTTGGCACGAATTTTCCGGACAACCCAATATTAATGTTTTTTCTTTCTTTATACTTAATTTAAAATTTTAATTACGATGCTAATACAAGTTTAGTACATTATTAATAATAATGAGTAATTTGTTTGAATACATTGTTTGATTATATTACTTTTTAATTGATTATTCTATAATTTAATTAAAAACACGTTGAAAATTGCAATCGAATATTTTGTTTATGATTTATATGGTTTATATGGTTTCGTTCAAATTTTAACTTTTGTATCTAGTAATTTATATTATATTTACATTAAATATATTCATTTTATGTGTATTTATATGAAGTTTATATGTATTTTATATGAATTTTATATGAATTTTATATTTCATATAGAATTTGAGAATTTTAAAGATATATTGATACAAAGAGACTAGCCTATTATATTAAACGAATCTCTTAAGTTTTTATTTCTTATTGTAGTGAAAAATGAGAATGCAATAAAAAATTTCCATCAATAATATATCGTTATTATTCATATTATATCGTAAACAGCTTATAATCAATTATTAACAGCTTTAATCAAGTAGAAACTTTACGTAAGAACGATACAAACAGGATTTCTAGATGAATTTTTTGTTCCACCTGTAGAAACATTTGTTGCATGTAACATTAGATACTTATTTGAGATATCATATATAATATTACTGATCCAAACATTGTTATATACTTATGTTTCAACAAAAATAATTATAATTAAAATATTTAACTTACATAGTACGTGATTATAATAGCATAAAATTAATAGTTAAACATTTGCCTATTTCTGCATTTCATATATTTTACTATTGATGTATTTATAAATTTTTTTAATTATGAGACATCTATACAGAATTTTAAGCATAAAGACTTAGTTTTCTAAATCATTAAGTTTCTTTTAAGTTTTCTATTTTTAAGAAATTTCTTACTGTTTATACCTGAATGAAAGAAACATACAAAATGTCCAGATTTTTTTTTAAGAAATTTCTTATTGTGTGTTTATCTAAAACGGAAAAAGCATGTCTAGAAAATTTTCAAATTTGACAGATCATTAGTTCGTTGTCAATCATTATACTTATATTAGTTCTATGAGTTATATCTTTTAAAATAGATGATCTTTTTCTCCTCTCTTCCTAAGAACGAAATATACTGTGTGCAAGAGAGATAGATAGATAGATAGATAGATAGAGAGAGAGAGAGAGAGAGAGAGAGAGAGAGAGAAAGAAAGAAAGAGAGAGAGAGATGTGTGTGCGCGCGAGCGCGTGTGTGTGCTGCGAATAAAATAAAATAGGTTTTCTATCTTAACATGTATTTTGTTCCCTTCCCTTTTTCTCTTATACAATTTTATTCGAACTACAAAATAAATTCACAAATTTATCATTGATTTATTGTATTAATAATGGATACATACATGTGATTTCGTGTTACAGTTTTCTTGCAGTTTGCAATATTTAATTTCGATATTCGACATATGTATAACATATGTACTTTTTTGTGTAATTTTCTTCCAAGTTAATGAAATATATAATTGTTATGGTAGTAATTGTAAATCCACTTACATCAAAATAATATGTGTATACGTTTACATTTATTTATAATAAAATATAATGTGACGTAACAAGAGGAGTCGTGTCAAGTTTAAATCGGTGGCGCCATGCGGGCGCTATACGGCCCTGGCGCAACTGTCTCTAAGCCGGACTCGAGTTTATGCTTCCCGGCTCGAAACTCGGGATTCGCGAGCCGCACGCAATTGGCTCGTCGCGCCTTACGGGAATTTTCCATCCAATCAGTACATTCCAGTTATCTGTTGCTGTTTTTTTTTTAACGCAACGAGCATTGTACATAAGCAAAACTTCAGAAATAAAAAACGGACATCCCGCGCGTCCTTGATGTTGATATGCGACGCAGTGTCGAGGAAAGCTCCAATTTTGATGCCCGAGACTTCCAATGCCGCCATGCATAATGCATCCCGCTCCGCCCAAGGCATGGGGGTCCATCTTCACATGGATCAAGGACACGAAGTGTCTCGTTATTTCGACGATCGGGATTTTCGATCCTTAAAACTCCATCTTCCACGTGTAAATCTCTCTGTATACGATGAAATAATAAATTTATCTTGTGCCATACGTTTACGAACGTTTTATTTTTAACAATCGCTATCAAATCGCAATCGAATTCTGTACGTTTAATTAATTAAGAGAATTATCTATTAAAAATTATTCGATTACAATGCAGATTCAGATATGCGACAGTGATTATATTTCGGCAGCATTTTCTGGAATCGAAAAGAAAGAGTGGAGTCACGCTAACGCAAAGTACAGCGGATTTATCATTCATTCCCCAATACCGGTCTCGGATTTCGACGCGAGGTGCGACGGTAGGACGTATCGCGCGTAGGGTAGGAAGAGTTCCTGGCTGTACCAATCCCAGTAACCAAGTCCCTGGCGTCGAACGGTGGACGCGCGCGCGGACGTCTTCATGCGCGCGCGCGCTCACACACACGTACGTACGTACGCCACTCGACGAGGGTCGAACCGGAGGAGATTGGCGTGAAGGAAGGGGTAAGGGGAGATCACCCTATAGTCCACGTCTATGCTATGTTGCTGAAACGGAAAGAGCGTATCTCGGCATCTGTAGTTTGCCGTTCGACCGTAGAGCGTGATGGCGCGCGGGTGGGAGAAGCGGCACAGCCAATGGTGTGGGTCGCGACGAGGTTGCCAGGGAAACAAGTTAATGATTCGGGCTGCCACCGGAGGAATTGGCTTGGCTTGGGTTATGGGTACGGTCGGCGTGCGTAACGTTGTCCGTAGCCGCGCATGTGCCATCCTATTCCCGCTACGGGATGAGGGAAGGGAGACTTTCTCTCTCTCTCTTTCGCTCTCATTCACATCACAGGTCGTCCCATGCTATCCCTCGATTCGTCTCGGGTTCTCGATATAGCCATGGTCGATGTGAATTGGTCGCGCGAATGCTGTGTGCGCGTCAACGCTTGTGTGCGTACACGTACGTATATATAGCATGTCGCTATAGTGAACTCGCGTCTATGTGTTCCTATCCCGACTTGACGTCGACCTATACATACATGAACGCTTCGTTCCACGCATACGCTATATTACGTATAGAATATCGCGCGCGCGCACGGCGCTTAAGTCGTCGCGACGATTGGTTCCCTTCCTACTACTCTCGGATCTCTCTCCCATGGTATTTTCTCCCTTCCCACCCCGGACCGGTCTTGCTTCTCTTCGTATGTCCATCGCGTTTCCCTCTCTACTGTGGGCTCATTTCACTGCCATCGCCATCTCCTCCTTCCCACACTCGTCTCGTCTGCCCCTTCTCTTTCTTCCCCTGACCTCTTTTTCCCCACACGATCCCCTGCTTGGTAATATACCGCCGCGTATCGTTCGGTGATGCACGATGAGGAAGGGGCAGGAGTAGGAGGGCTCCCCATCGAAAGATTCGCTGTAGATTATAATATATCCGATGTCTGCGTCCGATCGGTCCTCGAATTAACGTCGAGAAAATGGAAGCGACGGGGGGTGGGAGAGGGGGGAGGGAGCGAAGCGTAATTGCTGCGCGAGTGCCATGCCATGACGGATCCATTGGGGGCTGGGGCAACGACTGAAAGACGCTCCAGGGCACCGGGCCATCCTCTTCATCGTGGAGTATCGCGATATTCGATTTGTAATAATCTTTGTCTCGAATAAAATTATCTTTCATTATCCCGCGCACTACATGTATTGTACAATAATATCGTTAATTCTTAATTTAGCATAAATAATTGCATGATGTAGTTACACCATTATGTTTTCTGCTATTGTGATGATTAAATTGATAATTAATATAGCTTACATAAGCTTCTTGGTTTATTAATTTCAAATAATGAGATATTAATTTGACGTTAATAGGTAACTGAGCGTTAAGAAAGAAATGTATGTTATATAAAAATATATACACAAAAGACTATATACATATAAATACAAAAAATATATATAAGACAACATGCAAGTATAAATATATGTATCAATACACAAAAAGTCGCATACAAATATAGAATATATATACAGAACATATTTGCAAGCTTCTTTTAATAGAATGGTGCACCATTCACGCATTGCAATTTAGTAATTCGAGATTATTATCTCCCATACAGATTAGGAGTTAACAATCCGACTCCATATAATACTTCAAGATAATTGTCGGAGAATTGTGAAATTTGTCCATACCATTATTTTTCGCAATAAAATTTATTAACAATTTTTCAACATATTAACTAGAGATATTCAGGATATCCGGAAAATATCCGGTATCCTGTATTATCCAGCACTTTTTTATCAGATCCCAAAGTGTCTTCTAAAAAAAAGTCTATACAGAAAAAATTGTAAGTTTGCAACAACGTATAAGATATTATAGCACCATGAATACATGCATACTTATTTTTCGAATATTTGTATAAAAAAAATCCAACAAATTTAATGATATCAAATTTCAATTGGATATATTTCCGGATATTAATGATATCCGACTATTCTGTAATTTTGCATCCCTAATAACATCTTTATAATATGAGATGCTTGATTGAGCAAATTATTAAAATTGCTTGTAAATTTAATTTGTGATTACTAAAATAGTTTAATTGTGTTTATAATCCGGAAAAACAATTCGGCGCACAGTTCAAAAGACTACAAATATGATACATATACAAGTACATATATAGTATATATATATATAGTAATTTTCAAGATTGAATTATTTAAAGCATTAAAAAAGTCCTTCGACCGTTATAGGTCTTTTGATTTCTAGTATTGATTGTGTTCTTACATATACGGTCTAAAATAAAGATTCTTAATATTGTTTCTATTTCACTCAATATTTAGTATCTAGAATCAGATTTTTTTTTAATATATCTGCACGCGAGCTTTCACATATTCTGAGACATCCTGTATATTATCAAAGATCGAAACCGATATATAATTTCAGTGAGTTCAATTTTTTACAAAAAAGAACCTTATGATCGAATGCTACTTTTCACTTATTTGTGAAAAGCATAAGAATTATATATTATCGATCCTTTTATATTTCACACTATAAAAAAGATACGTAAAATTTGAACAAGTGTGAACAAGTGTAAAAGTTACACAATTTATGAAAAAATTTCAATTTTATTATAAATCATGTAATGTTTATATTTACTATAATTTTACATGCTTTTTTATTATGTACAACATGTTTAAATATATTTGTTTAACTTGCAAAAAATTTACAATCTCCTCATTTATTCCAGATAGATTTCTATTTAGTGATTTAAAAATTAATTATTGATTATTTTTCTTGTATTTATTTGTTGATTTTTACTTTGAAGCAAAAATTTGTTTATAAATTTTTTTTACTGTTTGAGGAATACAAAAGATATAAGCAGGCTAATATATTTATACGTGTACATATGCTTTTATAACGCAAAATCGGAATATTTGGTTTACTCTAAAAGTAACGATATCTGTTAATATTAATACCAACACAATAAGAATTATATAATAATAAGTAAATATCGCATAGATATTGAATCCACACCAATTTTTCAAGATTGATATTTATTCGTTATTATCCAAATATAAATATAATATATGTATATTTGTATATCTACATATATGTATAAAGCCATTGTATCGAAGAATCAGTTCTATTAACATGTTCTCTTAGCTGGGATAATATTTTTTGTAGGTTAGGTTTTTGAGATACCTATTAATTATTATTAAATTGAAATTGATCTAATTTGAGATATTAATGTTCTAACGTTAGTTTGCGATTGCATTTCAAATCCAACAAACAAAATCGGCGGTATATATGCAGTTTATAAAACTGAAAAAGGTATTTGCAAAAATTTGCAATGAATATTATTAATTAATGAATAATATTAATTACCAAGATCCACTTTCGACCGAAAGTAAGATTTTTTTCTGTTATTTATATAAATTTAAAAAAAAATTTTTACAATAGAGATTTCTGTAGCTCCATTGTGCTATTTCTCTGAAAGAGCCTAATCATAATATCTACCTAACGATTCCCGCTGTGCGTCTATAACAACGAATCGACGAGTGAGGCGGTTCTTCACCATTGTGCCTCGAATTTGAAAAATGAAGACAAGTTACGCCCGTCTTGATGTCGCTTAACTGCAGACGGTGCGACTAGGTTTTATCGATTGGGACACTTGAGATTTCAGCGACTGGATTAAGCTTCATCGATCCATTGCTTCTATTTTTCACCTGTCGACCATGCTAAAATTAAGTTCTTAATAATTCCCTTCCTTCACCTGTTTTTCGCGGGCGCGTTAGCCGAGATTGAATGGTTTAACGGACAGATCGCAAGTTATCGTCGCGAAGGTTTTGTCGCGAGACCGATTAATTATGGACGCAATTACGGAACATCCGGGAAATGTATTCTATCAATCGAAAAATTGCAATGCAATCGAACATGCGTGACGCGCTCATTTATTTGCATCAAATTGCGCACGATTTGTAGAGTATATTATACTTGAATAAGTGCGCTATGAAAAGAGTATGATTGACATATCGAATAAATGTTGCAGAGAATGTTCATGATGAAGAGACTCGAACAGATTACTGTTAATTGCATGAATATAATTACAACGTGGAAATTAACGATATTTCTATCTGGTACAAATGGGCGAACATGTGGAAATGATAGAAACGTGATGTACAAAACGTACAAACGTCTCTTTGTTCTTTTATTTCGATTTTCTTTGCGCACAGAGAAATCTGTTTTATTCGTGCAGCTTTGACGCGCTTCTTTTTACTCGATTATCTAAAATTTATCGATAGCGCGAGCGGAGACAGGGACAGAGAGAGTCGTGTGGTGTGTATGGAGAGATAGAATTATATATATATATATATATATATATATATATATATACGAAATAAAAGAGCGAAACGATATTTCTGATGCAAAGTTCTTTCAAAGGCGCACTTTTAACAAATTAATTGTAAGAGGTGCTGCCACGTTAATTTTTATTATTTGATTCTGTATCATTATTTAATTCGAATAAATTGAAGAGATTCGAGTTCCACATCCCAATTTGCGAAATGTCGCGACATTGACCTCGTATAAAATTGTCGTAAATAAAAGGCTAAATTTCGCAATCGCGAATCGCAATCGCGATTCGTATAATCGCGTAACAGTGATAAAAATAGTGTTACGAGGCGAAGAAGGAACATGATACGATTATTGTTTTATCATCGAAAGATTAAGAATTAAGATATTAGGTTGTAAGTTAAGTTGCCTGCTTGCATGTTTTAAAATTCATTGATGAATCTGTAGAGGCATATATTTGAGCAATTTTATCGAGATTCCAGGAAAGATGGTTTTCATTTATTTTTTAATTTCATCTATTTTTTAATTTCATCTATTTTTAGTTTCAATGTGAATTATAATAGTAAATTTATGTCAAAAAATTTATGTCAAAAATTTTAATATTATAATAATGATAAAAATGTTAGTATAATAAAAATTAACGATATATAAATATGATGAAAGAAAATTATTAGGGATGTATTGGATTGTAAAATTATCAGATATCGGATATCCGAATAAAATGTAACATCGGTTATCCGATATTCAATCGAATATCCGAGAAGATAATTTTTTCTGACATTTTTCGGATATCCGATTAGATTCTGAGTATCTTTTAAAAAAAAAGCCTATAGAGAAAAAGATTGTAATTTTGCAATAATGTATAAGATATTATATCATGAATATGTACTTGTTTCTAAAACATTTGAATAAGAAAAATTCAACAATTTAATGAAATCAAATTTCAACCGGATATATTTTCGGATATCCGACTAATGATATCCGATTATCCGGTTGAATAATAAAAAAGTGCCGGATAATACTGGATCGATATCCGGTACATTTCTAAAAATTATATTGTTGAATTTTTTTTATTATCTGCATTGAGAAGAAAAAAGTTTTTTATTCAAATATTTTCGCAATTCCTTTCCGATGAAAGAAATGCAACAGAGTCGCATTTTGACGCCAATACGAAAAATAAGATCGATTAACACATTCGTAAGATTGCTTTAATCTCATATTTATCGTTGTCACTTAACTTCAAGTGATTTTACATTCTCAGAATTTTAAAATCAATAAAAAACATTGCAGATAAACGTCGGTGTTTAGAAAAGGAAAGAATTCTAAAATTCCAAGAAACGTTATGGACTCTTCCCAAGATCAGAAAGATTCCATGTATTAACTGGAAGTTTGCGATTTCGCGATAACGTAGAAAATACGTGAGAGAGACGTGTCTAGCGAAGGAATCTGATTGGGCCACGTGATTTTCCAAACGATAATTTGGATGTCCACTTCTGACGTTACAACATTGGATTGACCAATCGAAAGAAAGAATTTCATATACTGATTGACCAATCAAAGAAGGCTTCGAAGTATTTGTAGCATTAAATGAGAACCATAGCCTAGATTTTTATTAAAATCGACGTCAGTCTTTTGTACGCGCCATTATGTAGATCGCGGGACATATGCGCGGTTTTGTATCAATTACGAATGCGACGAATTGCACTTTCTGTACGATCGCACGCGTGAAAGGCGCACCGCATGTCCGGCTATAAATAGGCACGTTAAGATAGCCACGCCTTAATCATTGTAAACGCTGAGACGGATAGCTGCCTTAAAGTCCTAAACACAATGCGAGGCAACAGCGATATTGATAAAAATAGCGATAGCATTAGCGATAGCGATAGGAATAGAGAAATCCAATATAAATGCATATGTTGGAAATGCATATGTCCATGTACATAGAAACCTAGAATAAGGCAATAGCGATAAATTTCCGATGAGTTGGAATTCTGTGTCTATCGTCTTATAGCTTATCAATCAGCGTTTAGATTTTTCATTCTTTGTTTATTTGTACTGTAATCTTGAAGCAGATGGAAGAATATATTACAGTTTATATAAAAATCGAAATCAGATTGGTTGGCATTTTTATTTCTTTCGCGACATTATGCAACGGAAGACGACAATTATAGGTCTGTTTTCTTTGGCTGAATTTTTGCATCAGTTGATTTTCTTTTTCTTCCTCTTTTTTTCTGTTGGAAAGAAAAAGAAAAAAAAGAACTGGTACAAAAGTTCAGCCAAAAAGAACAGGTCTTACACATCGCTTATTTCTATGCTATTCCTATTGCTGTTCTTGTCGTTGTTGCCTCAACATTGTGTCTAGGGCTTAAACGCTGAGATGGATAGCGGTGTTAACCTTCTGACATTGTGTTGCGACAGACATCGTTTTGTAATCCGCTTTCGTACACATTCATATTGTACCATATGCAATGGGTTATCGGACGGTGATCATGAAACGGTTTAAAATGAAGAATTGAAAAAAATTTTAATATTTTATATTTTCATTCATCATGGGATGTTTACTAGAAAAAGTATAAGCTTAGCTGATTGGCGTAAGATAGATTAGCTCGAGGAGATAAGCTAAAGCTATAAATACGGATAAAGATTTTTTTGTAGATATGGAAGATACATGGAATTTGTGGAAAACTGAAAAGAAAAATTTGAAATAGGTATGTTCCGAGTTACACATGAAGCGTGATGCATCATTTGTCTTTGTTGTTATGTCACCAAATAATAAAGAAGGATAGAACGATTCGTTTCGTGCGTAACTTGGAACGCACTCATAATATCTATCTTTGTGTAACATTAGGTATCCCTATCAGCGTTTATCTCCATAAATCATTGGATCATAAAGTACACATTAGGTAAACGTTTTTTGTGTATCTTCTTAAATCATCCTGACCTTTCACGAAGCGATGAGATCATTTTCAAAATTGAAGCTATTCGAAAAAAGTTTTAAATATGTCCAATATTACATTGCATATATCACTAGATACGAAAATATTGTGTTTACTCACAAGATTCGCATATAAAATAGAGATAATTTTGTATGTACTTATAATTATAAATGTCAACTAATATTATATTTTAGCGGTATGCATTTTTTGAAGATATGAATTGTAACTGATATCTGTCTATTAAAACATTTAATAAAATAGTAATTCAATGTGGTAGAATTACTACAAATTATTTTTAATTATGATGTATTATACGTGATATATATTTTAATTTTATTCAATAATTGTTAATCGATTGTTTATTGATTCGTGTTAGATCAAATATGGTGGAAATAAATATTTAGCTAAATTAGTATCACGATCCGTAAGATCATATTAGCTTGTCAGAGATACCATTTACAATTCATAGTTGCCTAATTCTGTTTCAATCAAACATGATGCAGCAGGTCCTTGCTACATTGTGATTAGCTAAAACAGAACCGTTAATTAGGAATTGGCAAGCTAGTCTGATAAGGGCTTAAAGTCAAAGTACAAATCATTGCATAA
>Ga0157363_1003712_pt1 | contig 13863 bp, 8 predicted proteins | sample AttsexASBM1_FD_111477 | JGI IMG/M metagenome (GOLD analysis project Ga0157363, IMG submission 111477) | Fungus gardens microbial communities from leaf cutter ant in Ribeirão Preto, State of São Paulo, Brazil - Atta sexdens ASBM1 | ecosystem: Host-associated > Fungi > Mycelium > Unclassified ...
GCAAATGACGAGAATTTGGCTCGTAAACTGACATTTTCAATCAAGAATAACTTTATGATGCAGACACAAATCGACTAATGTTTCTATGGGGTTATGTTGACAGATGCCCAAGTTTATTGTATGGCGTCTATGATCTATTTATTTCGACCACCACTTACCACGCTAAAGCCATCTATAGGAAAACAGCGGAAGCAAAGTTGTACACCTAATACATATCATTAGAATTAAATAACATAGAACTTTAATTTAATAGAATTGCAGTATTTGGATTTTAATTTTTAACAAAGTAATATAATTTTTTTCGAAGAGAAATAATTTTTAACAGAAAATTAAAACTGCCATATTACTAAAATACCTTCAATAAAAATATCTTTGAAGAAGAATTAAAACTATTATTTCTTGGGTTGGAATAATAAAAAGATATGTAACATATTTATAACTTAAGTTTTATATAGAAGTACATATATTCTTACCATCTTCTTTTTACCTTTTTTAAAAAGGTTAAAAAAGGTTAAATTACCTTATACTCTTCCTGCCTAAGGACGTAAAGAGTTCCATTTCCGCTTGTCTCGGGACATACAACTTTCCAAGCGAAGTGGGTTTTACTCTACCTCCTTCTCTGTTAAGGGACGCATAGCTTTCCACGTGAAACGACTTGGCAAGGATAGAACTCGCTTCGCGTGGAAAGTCGTACGTCCCGTGGCAAGGGGAAGTTGGGTGAAACTCGCTTCGAATGGACAGTCATAAAACATATTTTAAAGTAGAAAATTTTTGTTTTATATAATAGAAAAAGACATCATTTTTCAAACTTTTCTTTTTAATAACTTTTTAATGAATAAAGAGTGATAGCTACCTGCTGGCGGTCACTCAGGGTCGTGACCTTTACAATACCTGTCAGGGTCGAAGCTATCTCTCCTAAAGTGAAGTAATTACCGCCTAATGTAAGGAAATACAATATATATATATATATATATATATATATATATATATACACACACACGTGTATATATACAGGGTATCCAATTTAATGTCCATCCCAAATAACTTTTTTATTTTTGATCTTAGAAAAAATGTTCATACAAAAGTTGTATGGCTTTGAGGGAGATGAGAGGGGCTAAGATGATGTCATTAGTTTGACTTTGAATAATTGTTTGAAGGTCACGTGAAGGTTACCTTCAATTTCTTAAATAAAACCTCCTATTTTTTATTGTACATTCTTGTAGATCATCTCGAAAGCTTTTCAAATTATAAGTTCATTTTTATTAAGTATTTTTATTAAATATTTTTATTAAATATTTTTCAAGTTATAAGGCTTATAAGTTACAGCACCGCCGGCATTAGCACCCAAGACTAAAACCTCTTAAATAATAAAAATATTTAAAATATTCAGGACTTCGATAACATTTATCAAGCTCAATATCATTGGAAGTTATTCTTCTTATTTTCATTTTTACATAAAAATGAATTCTTGGTGCAAAAATGAAAGTAAGAGAAATAATCTCCAACGATCTTGATCTTAACGAATGTTATTCAACATGATCCTGAACGACATTTAAGAGATTTTAATTGTTGGTCGGACACCTTAGGTAATGCTAATGCCAGCAGTGCTGTAACTTGCAAGTCTTATAACTTGAAAAATATTTAATGAAAATGAACTTACAGTGTTTTGGAAAGATGATCTCTCAAGATGATCTACAAGAATGTGCAATAACAAGAGTTCCATTTAAGAAATTCATGTGATCTTCAACTATTTAAGGTCAAACTAATGACATCATTTTATGTCCCCCCCAAAACTATACAATTTTTGTCTGAAACATTTTTTTCTAAGATAAAAAATAAAAAAGTTATTTGGGAGGGGACATTAAAATGATACCCTGTATATACATGTCCCATTTTAAATAATGCATTTAATCATCGGTCAGACACTTTGCGTAATGCTAATGCCGGCGGTACTGTAACTTCCAATCATAACACAAAAAGCATTTAAAGAAAAAATATTTTATTATAATGTTTTGAAAAGCTCTCGAAGTAATCTACACGAATATGTAATGAAAAATAGGGGATTCCATTTAAAAAGATCGTCTTAATCTGGTCTTGGCGATGCCAAATCTAAGATCAAATCAACTTTCTTATGTTCTCCTTCATATTATAAAATTTTTATTTGAAACATTTTTCTGTATCTACCATAGTTTTCGAGAAATGCATTATTTAAAATGGGACACTCTGTATATTTAATATATTATCAAATATATGATGAGCAGTAATATATTCTTAGACCTGTCAAGCAATAGGCTAGAACTTAATATGGACGACGTACCAGTGCCCTCAGAGAATACATTTGATGTAACATTACCAGCAGCACATTCTGTAAGTCTATATTTTCTGATATTCTAAAGATAAATAACATTTAATATACTATTGGTCATTTATTTATATAACACATGTAACTTAAATCTCTATAAAATATGTAATTAAATTTATTCTGTGCAGTATTTAGGACAAAATTTAGAGGAATTGAGAGGAAGAACTATATTGGATGATGGTATTTATATAAATCTACCATTATTAGTGAAGCAGTCTGTATTGTTCCCTGGACAAACGTTACCAATGACAGTCTTTGGCACACAGACTATAGAGATGTTACAAACTTGTATACAAAATGATCGTACTTTTGGTGTCGTATGTTATGGTAATCCTGATATGGAACGAATAGGAACAACTGCTGAAATCTATGAATACACAGACGGAGGTATATGGTTGGATCATGGTCGACGAGAGTTTCGTTTGAAAGCTAAAGGCAGACAACGTTTTAAAATATTACGTATTATTACACAGGTTAGTTCTTATATTTAATATATACAAATTACGTTTACAACATGTTCGATTAATTTTATGGAGTTATTCGGAAAGTTTAAAGCATTTTTAAATTAAAATTAAGTATAATTGGGTCATGTAAAAACTATAATGAATATGATGTGTAATCTAAAAGGCGCGAAATTTGATATTTTGTTTTTAATGAAAACTGATCACATTTAAATTACAGCGAAATTTTGTTTTAGTTTAAAATTTTTCTATTTAAAATAAATGCAAAAATAGCAATTTTTAAAAAAAAAGTTAAAAACAAGTAACAACGCTTATGGGAGTCAGCGCGAAAAGTAGTGCATTGACAAAAATCAACAAAACATACCAATTTTAATAATATTTCAATATGAACGTTTTGTTCAAATCTATGCTGTAAATTTGAGTCATTTTCAGCATAATTTTACAGTTAAGTTAAAGAATAAAAAATTCAGATTACATTACTAAATTTGATGTCGCATCACTTCGCTCAAGAGAGAAATAAATAACAATCCATCACAATATCTCATCACAGTTTCAAGACTGGATGGAAATTTTATATATATATTTACAACTATAAAATATAAATTTTGCATGTTTTATAATGATTAAACGAAAATTTTCTTTCCATGCAGTGTGCCATAAACTCATTTATGACGACAAAATGTTCCGAATAATAACACTTTTGGATCGTAAACAATTAAATAAATCATGTAGAAGAATATTGTAATTAATAAAATAAGTAAACTCATCATTGATAAACTTATCAGAAGTCTTAAGTTTAAAATAGTCAAAAATAAAGTGGCAACATTTACGTATAATAACCCAGATAGTCAAATGCGTCAAAGATGCCGCTATGTTGTCAATCATTGCTGCAATAGATGTCGAACAAGTAATCTTCTCATTATGTGTGTAATATTCTCTCATATGAATTTTAAATTTAATGATTGCAAGGTATAGCATTTTGATGATAGCACTTTCTTATATATAACGAATGTACATGTGATGGCAACTATTTTCATAGCTTTGCTGTTCGCGTTTGATGGCAACATGAGAGTAACTGTCGTCACAATGTATTCGTGAAAAATAGCATTATATTGACAACAACATGATGGCAATATTTGCAAAAATATGAATGCCATGCATTTGATGAAAATATGTAAACGTATATCCCTGTTGAAAAAATTATTTATTTTATTATTTATTTAAAAATATGTTTTTAGAATATGTTTTAGAAAAAAAAACTATATTTAATTTTATATAAGCTTATATGTATATATAAGATTATGTATATAAGATTATATGCAGTTTTGTCCTACAATAAATGGATTTTTATATGTGAATAAATGAGATCTATTCAACAGGGATTATACCGTATGATTTGTACAAAAATTGCGGATTTAAATAAATTTATGTAGATTTAAAACCCATACTCAGATTTGTGTATTTTAAATAAGATTTTTTTTTATTTCCAATGTAATGAATAATTTTTGAACTTGCACAAATTTGTTTAAATCTATAGTACATACACAAGTTTTCAATATCCATGAAGAGATGAGAAAGATGAGAAGTAAAATTTTAAGATAATTGTTTGTACAATAAGAGAGACTATAGGGTGAGTCTGATAAAAAGTTCACCACGTTTTTCTCGAAAACGGTTAGAGATAGGCGGAAGATACTATGAAATAACGGACAGATGACACGTGCATAAGAGGACATCAACAAAGAAGAATCCATCATCTAAGTTGCATAGATTCGAAGACAGGCAGAGATGTAACATAAAGAGATACAATAAAGTTTTTTCTGATATTCGTAGGTGTTAAATATATATCTCGCTTTATTAATTATCCCCCAAAACTTGCGTAACAATACATGATATCAGAAGTGCGATTCTGAAGAATTGGAATACAACTTCGATACGAGAAGAAAAAAATATAGATGATTATGGCAGCAGCAGTCGTAACCTCATGGCAAACGCCAGAACAGCTAAATTTAACCCGAGCGGAAGAAGAATGACCAAAATGAATACGGCGTTTTAAGAGATACTGAATATTGTATGGACTCGCGGACAAGACGGAGAGTGAGCAAATCAATGCGTTAATTTATTCCATGATCAAGCTGATTAAGCTGATCAATGTGTTGATAATGTGTTCATATTGTTACAGCTGCTTGCTGATAAAAAAGAGTATGAAGATTAAGAAAACCTTCGCTTCACGTTTTGTAGTAAAGCGAAACATAATATACCTACCATGCTATGTTCAATCGCTGCCATCAAGACGAAAGCGAATCCGTTGATGAATACATTGCTGATCTTCACAGACTGGCTAGATTCTGCGAATACGGAGAATCCAGTAAGATGATTTCATTCGTGACAGACTAGTAATAGTAGGATCTCACGCTGAAAACAGCTGTCAGGATAGCAAAGCAGAGCGAACAGATTAAGCGACAATTGTCAATCTTACACAATGATATGAAATCGGACATAAACTGTGTCCATACACGCAAGCGAAATAGTGGAGAGAAGGAGTGAGAGAAATTAAGGCTCTATATATATACAATAAATAATAAAGATAAAATAGAGAAGGAATCAACTTCGATTTGTCGAAAGTGTGAAGGTAGATCGCATTTTGCAAAAGAATGTCCCACAAGTAAGGTTGCATGTCACTCATGTCAAATGATAGGACACTACACAAAAGTATGCCGAAATAGACAGTCGGTCTATTTACCTAACGCAGCAGTGCGATAGAGGCACTCAAAGTACCGAAGATATGTTTATAAGTATCGTAGAGGAAAGCGTTGAATCAATCTCAGAATTTGATAAAAAAATTGGATAAAAGTAGATGGACAATAGTCATCATCGGCAATATTCGACTTTTGGGAAACATCGACACTGGAGCAGACATTACTTGCATTCCAAATAATGTGTATAATGAGCAGTTCGCAAAAATTCGTTTACGATTGCCGCATCATCAGTTGTTCAGCGCAGATTAGCAAATTATGAACTGCTTAGGATCTTTTCAACAGAAAATACACTACAGAAGTAAAACAAAGAAGACTGAAATCTACGAATGATTGGATCGAATATTGCTTGATAGAATTTCATGCGAGAGGCTCAAAATAATTAAACGTCTCAATTAAATTAGAAGAACATCCTAAATCATTATTTAATTCTAAAGCAATATATGCGCAAGTATTTAAAGATTTATGGAAAGTCAAAAAATTCTATAAAAGACAAAGTTAAAGAAAGAAGTGGTACCTTACTTTCATTATGCCAAGAAGAAATTTCCTTTCTACTTAAAGAGATTAAAACTAATTTAGAAGAGATGAAATGATTAAACATCATCGAAAGAATAAATGAATTTATTGATTGGTGTTTTGGATTAATTTTGATTTTAAAACGGGAAAATACGAATGTGCATTGATTATGTTCTAAACAACAAATATATAAAACGAGAAAATCGTCTTATGCTGGTGACAAATAACAATTCCTGGAACGGTTAGGAACGCACACTATTTTTCTAAAATAGATAAAATGCTAATCATAGATTTGACAATGTATATTGGACGAAGAATCAACTTTTAACAATATTTATAACACCTTTTGGTCGTTTTAAATTCAAGAAACTTCCTTTCAGCATAAGCGTTCGAGGAGAAAAGAATGATTCAAATATTGGAATCGAAAGCATCTTAGTAAATATGGACAATGTCCTCGTTTATGGCAAGATGATGGAAGAGCATAACGAAAGACTCCACAAAGTTTTTAAGCGGCTAACGGAGGTAGTATTAAAGGAGATGAATGCTTCTTCGGAATAAACGCATGAGTTAAGTTTCTAGGGCACATTTTAGATCATAAAGAAATCCATATTGACGATAAAAAAATTACGAAGAGACACAGAATATTTCAAAACTTTGAAACTTGGGCTCGATCAATTATGTGTCCAAGTTTATACCGGAACTCGCCAGGAAAACAAAACCACTGAATGACATAATGAGCCAAAAAAATGCGTTTGTATGGGACACTGCACAACAACATTTCAAAAGTTGAAAATAGCGTTATCGAGTATTCCAGTACTCGCATAGTTCATCCATCAAGAGAGACAATGCATGCTTCAGCATCCGCGGCTGTCACTGTCTTTCTTGATGCGCACATCCCAACGACGTCGACGCTTAAACAAAAACAGAAAAGCAGTGAATATCGTCCGATTGCATATATTTCAGGAACAGCAATCCAAAGAAACTAGGCTCAAACCGAAAAAGAAGGCACGCAATGGGCGTGTGACAAATTTAAAAATTATATCACCGAATTGGAGGTTATACTAGAAACAAATAATAAACCTTTAGTCTCAATATTTACTACAAAACATTTTTTTTATCTGCTTTCTAAAAGCTTCAAAGAATGAGACTTCGTTTAGCAATATCATATTAGACACATTCCAGACAGAGATGGGACTGCAGATATACTGTCAAGAAGACCACTTAGCAATAGAGAAGAAAAGATTTCGAAAAAGAGATAGCAGCATAACCAGAACAATTATTTCTAATCTTACAGATCAACGTATACAACAAATTCGAGAAATCTAATCTCGGGATTTAATTTGCCAACGCTTGAAAGAATATACCTCCAGAAGAACTAACTGGATGGGGAATTAGTAAAACAGTGGCAATAACGAAACAAATTGACACAAGAAGATCTTCTGATGAAAGGTATTCAAGAATAGTCATACCGAAGATACTCTGGAAAGAAATTTTGGAAAAATAAGAATCACTTAGGAATAACAAAATGTCGTAGATGAGCCTAACAATCCGTTTGATGGCCAGGACTATTTACGCAGATGGAGAAATTAATAAGAAAATGTAGACTATCGAAGAAACGCACAATCGTAAATCTCTTACGTCAACTGAATTCTCAATAAGAACATGGCAAAGAGTCGGAATGGATTTATTCCATTTAAATCATCGATGATACTTAATAATTATATTACTTAAGATATCCCGAAATTGCACTTCTAAATGATCTAAAAAAATTATTAAGCCGATCTTTAAAGTCGATCTTCTTTAGATGGAATTTCCAAAATAGGAGCAATAATGGATCACAGTTCGAATCTATCAACTGCGAAATTTACAAAATTTGCAGTTGAATGGGGCTTTATACACACATCTAGCCCTCGCTTTCCCCAAAATAACGGGATGGAAGTGAGCATTCAAATAATCTAAAGAAAAACAAAGATCCATATGAGATACTGATGAATTACAGAAATGTTTCATTGGCAAACGGATATTCCCCTACAGAACTTCTTATGGGTAAGAGGATTAAGACGAAATACTATTGCATCAAATAAATTGCTTCCAGAAATCCCAGATCAACTTTGAGAAGCTGGATATTGAAACCGCCAAAAACTATAAATGGCATGACGTTCGAGATTTTCAAGAATTATCTCCAGGAGACGAAGTTTGGATAACAGATTTACGACATTATGGAAGGATCGTCACCAAAGCAAAAATTCCACGTATTCATATTTAGAGACGAAAAAACGAACCGTACAATGCAATCCTCATACAGCACACTAACATATGTAGGAAAAATTAATATCTTAGAAACGTTGATTTGCAACATTGCAGTAACATCGCGAAATGTAGATTCAATGTTGAAGAGACGTTACAAAAACGTCTAATAGCCATTGAATTACAATGTCTGTGAGACATGAAAAATTTCTCATTAATTAATTCAATTTTATTATTAAAATAAGTATTATTGATTAACATCACATTCCAGAAAACACGAAAAAAATTTTTTAAAATGCTTCCTTCCCATTTGGAAATTAATTTCCTTATTTTCCTAAGTGATTATCCATCCAATCCTTATACGCCATCCAACGAAGCTCTGCAATCGTACGGGAATTGCAACTTGATGATCCACGAACTGAATGTTCGATATACAATCGTGACATAAATATGTAGAAAGATCATGAGTCGCGCATCAACACAAACAATATTATATGTGCGAGCATTCTGCACACGCGGCCGATTCTCGCGTAAACATGTATCATTTAGAAATGAATCTCATTAAAAAATCAATTTAAGTGATTTAAATTTTCAATTTACATGACATTTTATTTTTATTCATTTTTTACAAAATAGGTTTCGATATATAGTTTATTCAATGTCGTTTTAATTGCAGCAACATTAACAATCAATGTGGAAAAATCAATAAAAATTTAACTTATGGTTCAATTTATTCAATATTATTTCAACGTCACAGCAACATTAATAATCAATATAAAAGAATCAATATAAATATAACATTGATAAAACATTGATACTTCAATATTCAACATTGCATATCAGCAACATTCTTTCAACGTTCTGTGCTGTATGGGATCGTGTCCACCTTGTTACAGTAACATGGGGAGCGGAGTTTTGCGAAGATGAGGAAGGAAAAATTATGGAATAACTGATGATATACAGAAGACTTTCACTTAGAAGGATAAAGATGGGACAAACGTGCAAGAAACAAGATTAATAGAGCAAGGGGATAATACCCAACAACATCCAGTCTTATAAAACTCACTCAATTAAATTATAATTGCAATCTATCTAGAGGCCGTATTGTTCGATCAGATTGCAATTATAATTTAATTTAAAGAAATGTGAGATAATGGACAGATGGCGTGTGTGGCATACAAGAGAGTGCCAACAAGGAAAGATCCATCATCTAGGTTCGAAGACAGACAGCAATGTAACGTACAGACACCTACTATCAAAATTGTAGGATAAGTAGGGCGATATACTTTGAGGACCTTGAGTAATTTTAAATATCCTTGATTTTCATACTACTAATAAAAACAGTTTTTTTAATGAGAACTACAATTACATTCGAATCCTATCTTTCAACAGAATATCTTCCACTAAATTTGAAAATCATTTTTAAGAAAACAAACAATCTCTCAGTTCCTAAAAAAAGAATAATCCAATTAACGAACGCCAATAATTTCTGCCCAAACATTAATACTCCACTGATGTTGATGATTCACAGTACTTATTCTGTTGACTTTGCTTCGATAATACAAATTGTGTCTGTTAACTTTGACGGCTGGACGTATACACGTGAGTTCGTTGAACCAGTGGCTGTCGGCTGACTTGACGTAAGTTCATCGAGTCAGCTTTTAAGGTGTTTCTACACAATTCGCAAATCGCAAAACGTATTTCGCAAACGCAGACGCAGAATGAAGATTTGTATTTGTTTTTTCATTGCATGCAGTTAGTTTTCATCTGCGTGTCTTGCGTGTGGTGATCGTTATTTGAATTATGTTTTGCAATTTGCAAATTATGTAGAAGCATTTTTATTGGCCGAGTTTACGAGTACGTAAGTTGATAATAGGATTGCAAGCCGTAAGTAAAAAATTGACCAATTATAATCAAATGTGAGAAAAATAATCGACTGTAATTGGTTAATTTTTTACGGCTTATGGCTCTATTATGTAACAGGCCTTAGTTAGCGATTATTAGTTGATATTAATTGCGAAAGATATGATATGTACTGTAGTTAATATATATATATATATATACTACAGTTGTATAAATTTTACAATTACAATTTTCGGATCTATAAAGGAGAGTAATTAAGCAATTATTAAATTTGATTTTAGTATTATTTAAGCGATTCTTTAAATCTTAAAATCATCAAATTATTTGACAGAGAGAGGAGGAGGAGAGAGAGAGAAAGAGAGAGAGACTCAGGCGATCATAATTTTCTTATCAACGAAAAGAATAACTTCGAAAACAGATAATAATTTTTAATTTTAATAAATGATCTTTCTTTGACATTTTTTTATATATGCTTATCTCCGTTATGCTATATGTATATTCATTGCAATATATAGGACCAGTCTCACCAACTTCGATTAATCTAATCGATCGATTAAGTATCAAACCATGATTGGTCAATTCTGTTGAATAGCAAATGCAATTGATCAGTTCCAATGTAACAATCGATTAAGTTAATTAGAGTTGGTGGGATCGACCCATAATATATACATATAAAACATTATACATCATATACAGAGTATACAAGGTGTCTGAAAATAATCGCCAAATATTTCATGAGCAGGTAGAGCGGACTAAATTGAGTCGAAAAGTCTTCTACCATTTTGTAAGTTTCCCCAATAGTTAACGAGATATTAATCCTTAAAGATAACCGAATACTACTGCGAAGTGTATACGCCTACCGATTGCTTGGTGCGGATCATAAGGAGCGGGGATAGCTTGGCAAGCGCACCGTCCGAGTTATGGAGGCTTGCGGTGGTGTGCGCGGCGCTTGCCAACCAATCTCCAACTCCCAGGCCCACGCATCAAGCGATCGGTAGGCATATATATTTGCAGTAATAGGCCGGGCGAACGCGCGTATTCGGCTATCTTTAAGGATTAATTCATGTATTTTTGCTGGAATATATAATTTTATATGCAACAGAAAAAAATACGTAATAAGTTTCACAGTATTTTAAATGTTATTGTCAATGTCTCTTCTCTCTTTTATTTCGTGCGCGTTGAGCGTATCGCCATAACGTCGATAAGGCTTAATCATATCGCTACTCTAACCTAGCGAATTAATGCACTGCACTGTACATGTTGCCATTTTTTGAACCTATTTTATTGATTATGACATTCTTCACTATAGTTTATTTCAGTGCTCGCAAAGATCACATTTCGGGCTGATTCCAGCGAGCAACCCCCACTTCCGCTCGAGGCTCGATGGCCAAGCCGCCGAGTGCTCATGTGACGCTCTGACTCAGGAGCGTCTCTATATCAGAAATATACTGGGAGCGCCTTTCGCCAAATTATTATTGAAACATGTTTTTTATTAAATAATTTATTTCTATTAACATAAAATTTTCTTTGTTAATTTATTCATTGTTCCTTAATGATATATTTATATCTTAACGTATTTTCTAATACATTATATAATTATGATGACGTACATTTCGACAATAGCTTTCCATATCACTCGTGAGGTACTATTGTAAGATACTATTGTAAGATTTTTTTAAATGTGTGATTTCCCCAATAGGCCTACTCCACAAATGATGCTATTAAGTTAAGTTTAGGAAAGAACTAATTTGCATCAACGAGAATAATGATGCATCGCTCAAAGGAAAACGTTTATTATTTTTTATTATTTTCATTTTGGAAAAAGAGCATTCACATAAATATGTGGGGCCAAACATGGAGAAAATTCGAAGGCCAAAGTTTCTAAGAGATGGATACTGTGATACATTTAAAATTTTTTAAAAATCAACCTTTTCTGATTGTGTTTTTAAAGAAATATCAGATATTTCTTATTACACGATCAGAAAAGATTAATTTTTAAAAAATTTTTAATGCATCACAGTATCCACTCTCAGAAACTTTGATCTTCGTTTTTCTCCATATTTAACTCCACATATTTATGTGAACGCTCTTTTTCTAAAATGAAAATAATAAAAAATGATAAACTTTTTTTTTTTGAGCGACGCATCATTATCCTTGCTGATGCAAATTAATTCTTCCAATATCTCTGTGGATACATTATTCCATTCTCAGTAGAATCGAGCAAACCACTCAAAAAATAAAAATAATTTCTCTATATACCTAAATTGATTGTTTCTATTTTCTTTGGTTTTTCGTTTCTTTTGATACATAATTTTGCTTTTCTGCCACATACGAGTATTTGATTTTTCTTTTTATGGAGGACTACTAGAGAAATCACACATTTAAAAAAACGCGTCTTACAATAGTATTTCACGAGTGATATGGAAATTGTCGATAAGCTATTATCGAAATGTACATTATCACACATAATGTATGTTATCATTATGTAATGTATTAGAAAACTATATTAAAATGTACAATAAGTATATCATTAAGAAACAATAAATAAATTAACAATAGAAAATTTTATGTTAATAGAAATAAATTTTTTAATAAAAAACATGTTTCAATAATAATTTGGCGGAAGGTGCGCTCTCAGTATATTTCTGGTATAGGGAGCCAGAGCGTCACATAAGTGCTCGGTCGCCGAGCCTCGAGTGATAATGGAGTCGCTCGCTGGAATTAGCCCGAAATGTGTAGATCTTTGCGAACACTTACGATTTATTTAATTGTTTACAATCCAAAAATTTTACTGTTTGGAGCATCTTGTCGTCACAAGTAAAGTGAGTTTGTGGCACATTGGAAAGAAAATTTTCGTTTTGTAATAATAATAATAATAATAATTATTATTATTATTATTATTATTATTATTATATAACATAAAATTTATATTAGTTGTAGATACATTTATATTAGTTGTATATATAATAATTTCCATCCAGTCTTGAAACTGTGTTGAGATATGGATTGTCATTTATCTTCGAGCGACGTTATGCGACATCAAATTTAATGATGTAAATGCGGCTATCCTATATAATTTTACTCTTTAACTATAAAATTGAAGACGGCTCGAATTTAGAAACGTTCATATAGATCGGTATTCATAATCAATTCTTATTTCAAGATCGTCTTAAGTAATATCTTAAGACAATGCGGCCCTCTGATTGATTCGTAACATCTGAAGATTGTCTTAAGACGATCTTGAATAAGAACTAACAATGAATACCGGCCATTGACTTATTGTTATTAAAATCGGTATTTTATTGATTTGCGCATTTTTCGCACTCACTCCCCTGTTATTGTTATTTATTGTTTATAATTATCGGGAGTCCTTTAATTATTATTTTAAAAGGAGTTAAAATTTTACAATATAGATTAATCGAACATTATTAAAAACAATATTACAATAAAAACCAGGTAATTAAGAGCTAATATATAGTTATTATTAACGTATGTCAACAATTCTTCACCTGTACATATACTTCCGATTTTTCGACATTTCGGCTACTTTTTTCAACCATCTTCATGATATTACATTCAGCATAAGAATCCAAAAATTAAAATTTAAATGCTATTATTGCGAATATAGGCGCAATTGACAAACGAGTAATTCTGCATTCGA
>Ga0157363_1003713_pt1 | contig 13862 bp, 9 predicted proteins | sample AttsexASBM1_FD_111477 | JGI IMG/M metagenome (GOLD analysis project Ga0157363, IMG submission 111477) | Fungus gardens microbial communities from leaf cutter ant in Ribeirão Preto, State of São Paulo, Brazil - Atta sexdens ASBM1 | ecosystem: Host-associated > Fungi > Mycelium > Unclassified ...
GCTTTAATAATATCTCGTCGGTGTCATAAGTTCGTTCTGTGTGCAGGAATCATCACATACGCAGTGTGAATCCAGCATAAAGGGAAACACGCGAGCATTGTGATTTGCAAATCGTTGCGTACCATCCTTAAGAGGCATGGACGAAGTCATATTGCGTTGGCGACCATTTTTGTAAGATCTGTCGTTTGCTTCATGATTGCTTCGTGCGGCGTGTAAACGTCGTACCGACGTATAGCACGTGGTAGTTTCCCGACGAAGGCCTCGGCAAAGAGAAAAGAAACATCTGTCGATCGAAACGTTTGTAAACGTGCACAATCTCAAGAATATGTCGCTGACGGTTCATTCCTACGAGACCGCATCGTGCGAGGAATGTCCGACAATGAAGTGATAATTCCCTTTCGGGTCAGGAGTAAAAGAGTGATCGTAAAAAAGTGTCTCTAAGGATTTCCGCCGAAAGATACATCGCGGTAGTTTCTCTGATAGCCGCACAAAGTTCCGCGATAGACCTGGAGATTCGTCCACGACAGTAACTCGCGCGAGCATTTTGTGAGGCCCCTCTCACTAAGTATGCGGCAACTCGGCCGAGTCCCTCTCTTATTCCCTCCCCGTCGGACGTGCTCCGTGATATATTAATTGACAATTGACGAGAGAAGAAGCTGCTCGTCTCGCTTCTGGAACCCCCGATCGACACGACAATGGCTGCGACCTTCGATCAGTATGACAAATCGAGGTACGTGCGGGAGAATTCCCATGTTTTGATTCATCGAGCGAGTGTCATGCTTGCATTAAGTATTATTGGCGTAATGGCGTTTGAAATTGCGACCGTGCGGGCCACTTAACATATCGCGGTTTCCTATTTAACGACTCCCGCACAAAAACGATGCAATTATCGTCCCGATACATTCGTTCTCGGAGCACTGGAGTCTTCTTTAGTCCGTGCAATACAAGTAGTAGCTTGCTTCGAAATATTAACCTCATCGTGGACGACGTGGAGTATAAATTTTATAATTTTTCGTGTGTTTCCTAGATATTTGTCAGATCAGTCTTATAGACATTTGTGTTATAACATTGAATGTTCTCACAATCAAGCACTAATTAAAAATAATGAAAATCTAAACGTTTTTAATCTCTTCCGTATATATTTGTCCGAGAAAGAAAAATAGAGAATTTTAATAATTTAAACAATTGTAAGTGAAAAAATTGATCGAGAAATGTTAAACACAAATCAGTGAAGATCATATTTGGTTAAAATGGAAATTGATATCTAGTAATATTTTTGCATGAATTATTAAACACCAATTTCTGCTTTGACATATGATCTTTGCTTATCTTAGTTATTTAGTTGCTTTGAATTTAATATTTAAAAACAGTAATATTTACTACTTTGTTTTTTACATTTTTTTTATGTTTGTTTATGAAATTATAAATTTATCTCTTTTTTTATATGTTAAATAAAATATAAGTTTCTCTGAAACTGTATTATAATTAATTATAATTGATTCTTTTCAGTTGGTACTTTGGTGCTATGTCACGACAGGATGCATCTGACTTATTGATGGGTGAAAAAGAAGGTGGTGTATTTTTAGTACGAGACAGCACCTCTATACATGGTGACTTTGTACTATGCGTAAGGGAGGACAGTAAAGTTAGCCACTATATCATTAATAAAATCCAACAAGGAGATCAAATTCGTTATCGGATTGGTGATCAGATGTTTCCGGATATTCCCAGTCTTCTCGCCTTTTATAAGCTTCACTACTTAGACACCACACCATTAATTAGGCCAGCGCCAAAGAAAACGCAGAGGGTAATTGCAAAATATGATTTTGAAGGAAATGATTCTGAGGACTTACCCTTTAGAAAAGGTATATATTGTCTTCTTTAATTCTGATTGATTTGTATCAGTTTATTTTTTATAATCTTATTAATGAGATACTTGTAACTTTAGGTGATATACTCACTGTAATATCGAAAGACGAAGAACAGTGGTGGACAGCTAGAAATAGTGTGGGCCAAACTGGTTCGATACCAGTGCCGTACGTTCAAAAGTATGACGATGATAGTCATATGATAATAGAAAATAATTCGCGGCCTGAAAGTGGCGGCAGTTCCGGTTCTAATTCAAATTCAGGGCCTACATCACAGATATCTCATACAGAAACAACGGGACAAACAACAGTAACGCGAAGATCAAACATTCAGAGAACACTGCCGGCCTTTGCCAAAGTGAAACAGGCAAGGGTGCCAAATGCCTATGATAAAACTGCGCTAAAATTAGAAGTAGGTGATATGATAAAAGTGACAAAGACTAATATCAATGGCCAGTGGGAAGGTGAATTACACGGCAAGGTCGGACACTTCCCATTTACGCATGTGGAGTTTGTAGATAATGAGACTGGTGAAGACAATCAGGAGATTTAACAGAAATTCTCCGAGTGTGATGTGCACCACATGTGTGACAAAGGAAAGAAAGACACCTCCTATATTATCAAAATTTAGAGTTACTAATAACATCTATTATATGTGCCATTTCAAAGTACGTTTAGCCTGAATAACTGTACGTTCAATTGCTGGATATAACATATTATAAGAATGAACGCCAGATTTTTGTGCAATATGTCATAAGAAATGTTTAGAGGTTTATGTTAATATCTCTACAGTATGTTAATTTAGTCACATGTTAATTCATCAGTTTATATTATACATTGCTAATTGCCCAAAGCACAAGCATAATTTTATAAAGTTGTTAGATACATATTACAATATATATTAATCTCGTATATACGATTTTATTTTATTAAAAATTAAAACCATGTTTCAGTGAAATAATGAACAAACAGATTTTTGTAAAAAAAAATACAGTATTTATAAAATGTATACTCTAATGGTTTTAATTTATAGTTATATATATATATATATATATATATATATATATATATGTGTGTGTGTATAGCTATTTGTTACATATATATTATTCTACATACATATTTTTATATAGATATTATAATATAGTGCACTAGTTTAACATTCACGTATGTATAAGTTTTTATTGTTTATTTAGAAATTTATTATAGTGCTCGATACGCGAATAATTCGGCACATGCACAGTTCTTCATCTATGCTCAACAATCTTTCATCATGGATTTGTTGATTTTATAAAAGATTTATATTATTGATAAACGTAATTTATCACTTTTATTTATGAATATTACAATGGAAAAAAGCTTGTATGCGTTCCTTAAAATGTTTTATTAGCAAATATTATACTTGTATTCCTGAAGTTATGGAATAGTATATTCTACATTGAATGTACGATAATATCTTCTAGTCAAAGTGACTATGATAAAAGCATACTGTTTATGTACTCGCTTGACATTGTTTCATTTTATTATTATTAACACTTCCGAAAAAAATAACCGAAATATTATAATATTTCGAAAAAAGTACAGTTCTGCAGGCTATGCAATCTAGATATGGTACATACAATATCTGTTAGCCATAGGTTGTGCCACCAATTGGAGCAACACACTGTGCTAGAAAGTTGTATTTATAAATAATGATGGAAAGGTTAATTGTATCAAAAAGTTGATCATAGTTACGCAGGATACTTTTGGGAATTATTTTGATAGCAGATATTCTTAAATAAATATTGCGTTCTCATGAAGTAATGAGTAATAAATATTGCGTTCTCATGAAGTTTTCATTGAGAATGAATCAATTCTAAAACTTAAAATGTCAGCTATTGAAACTGGCTAAAATAGTTACACATTTTATATATGTCGGAATTACACAAATTGTCACATACATTATATATACATTATATAACACATGCTATTTAAAAAGGAAAAATAGACTTGTACTAATAATTATGTTTTATTATATTTTTGCAATATAATTTTAGATTATAACGCGTAATATATTTTATCATTCGATTTTTTAATTTACTACGTGCATTTGACATTTCCATCATCATCATTCTCATTATCATCATCGTCATCATTGTAGTCACAAGTTGCGTAAGTTCTCCATAATCTTCCTAAAATTGTGCGCAGTATTAAGATAAACAAAATGGAAGTATTTCATATCAATAAATATGTTTAGGCAAGATTCTCTTCCGTTTAATGTTAATCTCGTTTAAACATACGAGAGAGATAAAATATGAAATTATTCAATTTATATATATTTTTTGTCAGTTTTGTATATGTAATAAGGCAAGCTGAGTAACAGGCAGTTTTTTTGGCAGCATTATGAAGATCGAACCGTATATTCATATAAGATATCAGACAAGGTCCGGTATGTGCCATCATGTATATTTTATCTTTAATTACCAATATTCCAATGACAGATGGTGCTTAAATGGGTTTCAGCTTAAGATATTATATAGTGATATCAACATACAAATATTTAAATATTAAATAATTTGCGCATATATATTTTCACATGATAGTTGATTGTTATGTGTATTAATTTGAAGAATTTCTGTTATAAATTTCATCGATCGTAACGAAAGAAAATTACAGTTAGAACATAAATTACTTGATCATTATACTTGATACTTTTCACATGCATAACCCAAAACAAATTCATTTGTACAAGCTATACATGAGATAAATTTAAATACGACAAGGATAATGTATATTTTTCTAAGCGTATGCATATTTTTTTGATTTTTCTGATAGTGAACCGATTCCATAAATAAAATATGATAATAAATGATAAGATCAATAATCATTTAGATAAATATATATTTGTGTTGTAATTTATATTAGATTGTAATAATGTAACGTTCCATTATAGCACTTGATAATAAATGATTACGTATGTAGATATCGTTGTTTATTAATTTCTATATCTACTTATAACTTCATCACATTTTCAGAATTCAATTGAAAACTAAATCGAGCTCGAAAAATATAGTCTTTATTGAAATTATTTTGTAAAAGGCAAAACTTATAATATGTTTTATAATATCTGCATTTATTTCAAACTATACATATGTTAAAAGCACAGTATATAACCTGATTTAAAAAAAGAAGCAGGCACGCGCGCGCTATCGTGCCAATTGCGTAATTAATGCTGCACACATTTCGAAAAATTCCATTGTGTGATGGCCTGTTGCTTGCGGAGGCGGCAATGTTGGATCTATAAAAGGATATATATATTTTTATACGCAAGTTATGTTTATGTATAACCAGCAAGTCAAATATATTTTTTAATTTACCTCGTCCAATGTCCTCTTCTTCACTGGACAAAGATTTAAAGTCTAACAAGTAACTCTTATGATCTACTTGATATAATTGTAATGACATTTTACTATATCTGTCAGTCAGTTTATTTTTATGTCTTACTCTAACACTGTATGTATTTACAATCTTCCATTCCTGAAAAGGATAATTTACGTGACATCATGTTTAAGCAATCATTATATAACTCCACAATTACAAGTAATTAATCTTACAAAATTAAGCGCTTTCATAGCACGATAAACTTCATTCATAATGTCGTTGGGTTTGGATTGTGATCTAATTCCTAAATGCCATTTTGCCCTTTTCACAGGCGTACCACGATTTCCTTGTATCTGTGCAGGTGCGCTGCCTTGCGAACCTTGACGTTCGCGATATGCTGTAACATTGTCATTACATGTATAAAGGATAGCTAAGATATTTTTTTTTTAGTAGCTCTTATAGATTTGTTCTTATATAAAAAAGAGAGAGAACAGAGACAATTTTTAATAAGAAATTTCATTAATTGATGAATCGCACTAATTCATTTATATTTTTTACATACGTGCAATTCTTTCTGGATGAGGTCTCAGTGGACTGCTGTTTGCCTCGTTTGGACTAAACGCTACAGGTGGAGGACTAGATGCCACATAAAAATCTTTCAATTCAGCCTTAGCAGCTTCATCCGCAATTCTCTTATTGTCTATGATTAAGTGATAAGCGATTGCCAATTGATCATGTGGATCACCGCCCAACAACGCGGAATGCACTTCTGGTTCTTTCACATTAAATTTTTCACATACTTCATTCACAGCATCTATATCGATAACTGAAGAATCTTGTTCGACAGGTGATGGAAATAAGTACGACGGTAAATCTTTTTGGAACCATTCATGTTTTCTGAAATAGAAAAGTATGTATGAAACATAGTGATAGCAGTGTCAATTCAATATTTTGAAAAAAAAATACATCATCAATATACTTAATATCTTCGATAGTCGCTCTCTTCATTGGATCCACTTGCAACATGTGACATAAGAGGCTAACAACACTTTTGTTCAAATATTCCGGAATAGGAAAAACACCAGCTAAAATTAAAGATTCCAATTAATCTTACCATTTAAAGTGCCTTTGAAAAAATTTCCAGTGTGTCGGCTGACATTTCTTTTGAGAAGAATAACTTACATTTAATTTTGCGAAAGAGAGTAGGAACATGCTCGTCGTCGAATGGCAAGGTACCACAGAGTAGCGCGTACAATATAACACCACATGACCAAATATCGACTTCGGGACCGGCGTATAATTTACCAGATATCACTTCTGGTGCAGCATAATTCGGAGAGCCGCATGAAGTACGCAAAAACTCTCCGTCCATCATCATGTTTGACAGACCTACATTTTCGTAGAAGAACATTTTATCACCTATACATAATGGGAGTGTCGATATGCCAATTATATCCAAGTACCGAAGTCTGCAATTTTCACATGGAGATTGTGATCTAACAAAAGATTTTCTGGCTTTAAATCACGATGTACTATCATATGTCGATGACAATAATCGACGCCTGATATGATCTGTTGGAAAAATCGTCGCGCTTCGTATTCCTTAAGCTTGCCATGTTTAACGATATAATCGAATAACTCTCCTCCTGAGACGTATTCCATTATCATGAATATATCTGTAGGAGTACTTATGACCTGATATCTATGTGAAACATACATTAAAATTTGAATTATACGAGCTATTTATTTAAAAGAAGACATGGGAAAATAAACATGTATACTACTGTTGTGTATATGACCGATTTACTTCTCCCTCTCACTTCAAAATTAAAAATTCTCCAAAATTTATTTTTTAATTTATTATTTCTAAAATAATTGATATGTAACTACGATATACGAAACAAAATTATATAATTAATACTTACAGCTTAATGATATGAGGATGTCTGAAGAGTTTGAGATTTTGTATTTCTCTACGAATTTTGCCTACGACATCTAAGCTCTTGATTTTTTGGCGATTCAGAATCTTCACAGCAACTTTGTGTTTCGTTAAAACGTGTTCCCCAACTGTGAATGGTATTACATGAAAAAGCTTATAATTTCAGGTAAGATAATAAAAAGAGAATTTCAATTATATTGTATACACACGTACTTTTTACTTTACCAAATGTACCCACACCTAAAGTTTGACCTAACGTATAATGGCCTATTTTAACAATAGGTTGCGGTTGATTACTCGGGAGTTTTTCAGACATCTTGAATCTTCTGCTATATTATTGAATAATAAAATTTATTATCTTAAAGTTATATTCTTAAAATAATATTGTGTCGACAACTATATCATAATTTAAAAGAAATCTACGAAATTCATCAAACACTGAGTAATCCATCAAGTATTCTAAAAGTATTCTAAAATTTGAAAATTTCAGGATTTTGGAAAAACTGCTCTATGTCCTTTTGCTTTATGTAGGTTTAGTTTTTGTAGCTAAATTAACGTATACTTTTTTGTTTTTAAAATGAAATAGATATATATTTAAAATTTGATGAAAACGAGAAGGAAAGTTTTAGTACAATAAAAAATGTATATGTCATGACAACATTATTGTAGCGCACTAATAAGAATATTAAACACAAATAAATTTTAAATAGTTGTGATTTTATTATTTCGAATTACAGAGACTTCTGTTTTTCAAGTAGATATACAATTTCAGATAGATAAATTTGTTTGAAAACAGATTTTGCAAAGTGTTTGCGATAAATTTTATTAATAATAAAATTTACTAATAACATCTACTATAGAAACTGAGCAAAATTTTTATGTGATTTCATGTGATCATTTACGTGATATATTCCATTTAAATAATCACGAAACAAAAATAGCTATTCAATAAGAATCTTATTTAACTATAAATTCTATTCAATTTTTATCTAGCTATCAGATTATACGACGGATTCTATTAATAAAACATGAGCTTAATGTAACTAATATTGATACCAAATAAATGTTGAGATATTCTACTCAAATCTATTGATATTTTGCGTATTAAAATTATTATTATTGCAAATTCTCAGAAATATAGTTGCGACATGCACCTATATAAAATATGTTTATAACATAAGGACTATGCCAAGTTTGGACCCCGGCTAGCATTGAGATCTAGCTAAGATTGTAGAGTATAAAAAAAGGATTAAAAAGTTTCATATGCACAACTTTGTAAAATAAGTCCCTTGAGTGCTATTCAAGCTGTTCAAAGTTCGCTATTATGATCATGTATTATATATCATGTAGGACTGGTTTTATTTGATTTCTTGAATCATCTAGGCTACGTTCCGTTTCATGATGCATTCGAATATTAAACAAGGATAAATGATGCAGCATGTGCATCATGTGTAAAACGGAATGCAGCTCTAGCATCTGGCATATGTCCAATCTTGACGAAGATAATTAAAACCTTTTTTGAATCCCCTTTTTTGAATGAATAGTTAGTAAGTGATATATATTAATGACGAAAAGGGGAGAGAGATACGCAAAATATGAAACAAAAGGTTTTAATTAACTAATTGAAATGTGGCCAATATATATGGACCTTTATATATATGGACCTTATCTCTCTTCAGCTTCCTCATCGGAACTCTCTAAAAGTAAAAAACATTATTAACTATTCTTGTTGGTAAGTGAATGTCAAAGTGTTGAGTATATCCCAGATACTATTAGGTGTGGGAAAAAATTCGTGACGTTTTTCCCATTGATGGCATTAAAAAAACGCCACGAACTTTTTCCCACACCTAATATATAACTGTCAACTGGATTAATAAACTGTACCAAATATATATTTTTTTTAAATATTACTTCAATGTCTTTGGTACAATCCATTTTACTGTCACGAGGTGCCCTGGACACAGAAAAATTGGATAAGACTAAGTGATACATGGTCATAATAGAACTTTGAATAGTTCTAACATTCACAACCTATAAAGTTGGGTTTATGAATTTTTAATTCTCTTTTAATACCTTAAAATTTTAGGCATGTTGCAATTTATCAAAGTTGTTCATCCGGGGCTCAAATTTCCCTATAAAATATAGGTATAGTTCTTTCCTGCCTAATTAAAAATTATATTTCAGATAAAATATAATTCAATACTGCTTTTTCTATTGTCATGACAGGTTGAAGAATTGAAAAAGAAAAACAGAAACTGTTAATTGTCATGATCTTCATTATAGCCAGTTATTATTTGCAATGATTTTAAAGAAATAAATGTGTATCAGTCAAGAAAACCGCTTATTATATGCAACAATGTAGACCTTATATATAAGCGTTTACATAACAAAATAATTTTTTTACATGCGATATTGCAACAAAATAATAACGAAGAACTGAGATCTTACAGAAATGCGCAATAAAAATGGCACGGAACAGTTCCAATCACCTGACACTATTTACATGCCTCTAGACTTCTTATCATACGAGGTGTACCTGTCGATTTTATCGAATCAATCTGTATCGCACTGCTCGAGTGGATGGCGATAGAATGAGGACTTGTTTTATATCGTATACATAAAAATCGCTATATAAAAATAATTGCAGACGTGTCTGGATCATCCATTAGAAAATTTGTAGATATGTGTCTCACGATCACTCACACTCAAAAGACGTCGGAGACAAATAAGGAGTTAACGGACCCGAATGGGACCAACTCCGAAACTCTAAACTGATTTAGGGACTCTTGATGCGAAGTTCCGACTCTTCCAGAGTTTCCAATGTCGGAAAATGAATTCTCCGCTTTAACGCGTAAGCTGAGCGAACGCTCTCCGTTTTCTCGATGACTTTTAACCTCTTCGTAGTTGTTAATATATATGCTGCCTTTAATATATCCTTTAATGTAAATGCCAATATATGCCTGCGCTGCTCCACCCCACTCTACTTTGCATTAAATGACCACGTGATTACTAACTGTCATTGTGGACATATGATTTCAATTGCTCCAATTAAAGAGCTGCGCATAATGGAAAAAATATTAGAAACAAACAGGAGTAAGCATTAGTGCTCATATATTTATAATCAGGCCTTATATTTAAAGCTTCCTTAAATTTATCTTCAGATACTCTACGAATTATTTTATTGACACCTAAAGACAGAGCATCTAAAGATAAACTTCTTAATGGCTCTTGCCTTCATTAAAGATAAACTTAAGGAAGCTTTAAATAAGCCTGACAATGAATATAGACATATGATTTCAATTTATCAGAAATCAATTACATCAGAATACACGATTTCTAATAGGCTGAAATCTTAATATTTATTTCCATTCCTAATATTTCCTCCATTGGCAAGGTCTAACTTTGAGCCGATAAGAAATTAATAAATTAGTCGAATATGAAAAAAATAATCAAGTATAAAGTTAGAAACGCATAGAAAAATTAAATTTATATTAATCTTAAGCTGTTAACTTATATACCGTAATAATCCGTAAGAATTAATCAATCATAGTTGACTATTCCGCTTTCATTCGACTTTGATTGGTCAATTCTTTGATTACGACATAATTTAACAAATAATGATCAGTATAAATCCTTTAAACAGTAAGTGAATCAACCTATCACAATAGAAAACACAGTAAAGTGGTTATTTGCTTTGGGTGCATTCATATTTCGTATGGATAGATTCATTCGATACCGTTCTTTGGTTTATATTTTTAGATTTAACGGAATATACCAATCAGATGTAAGAGTTTCATTGGAGCATATAGTAAGTTGTTGGAGCAGAGAAAAGTTTGAGAGCAATCATGATCACGATTTAGCTGTTATTAAATTCCATAATGTAGATACATCCATGATTTTGTGATTTTCTTTCGTGTAAATCTGTAATAAATTTATAAAATGGTTTTGATTAGCGTAACCCAATTTACTCAATACATTCATGACTATACACAGTGACACAAAAGTAACCTACACAATTGCATTTTACAATCGAATTCGCCATTGCTCATCATGAGCTCAGTGTGGGTTGTTAGGTATTTCTGACATCTAGAGAAGGTATCTTGAGAACAATGGTGATAACTTTAACTGTGATTTAGATTGCTTAATTTTGCATTTAAATTGCTTGACGAATTGTCGAGATTTCTTGCTAGACCCTTAGTAGTTGCTGCGATAACAGCTTTTGGAGACATATGTCTTGCATTAACTACAGTCCTCTCTATTTAGGTTAATTCGTCATTGACTGTGTGATAAAGTTTGTTTATTATATAATAATGTAAACTGGTGTTGTTAGCTTGGCGAGATGTTGAGATTACCGATTGTGCGGGCCACAGGCCTGGCAGGTGGAAGGCATTACGCTGTCAGTTTCCATACAACATCCAACAAATCGCAACAGGAGCTGGTCGAACTTTTTATCGACGACAAGCCTGTGCAAGTACCACCAGGAACAACAGTCCTGCAGGTTTGAATCTATGTATTTTTCATATTCTTCCTACCTTCAGTTTTTTCGTATGTCTTTTGTTGCAAAGAATAATATAATTTCTAAATCTATAATATATATATTTAGTTGATGATCGGAAAATCGCTGAAACTGAAGCTAGTTGTTATATTGTAATTAACAAGATAAAATAAGTTAAACATTACTATGAAAGATACTTGTCATTTGTTTTAACTTTTAATATACAATATTACTCAAAGTGAATATACCCATTCATGGACTAAAGAAAATACATTCATGGAACTTCATGGACTAAATTCATGGACTAAAAATTAAAAAAATTGAAAATATAGATGTTTGCATAGTTTAGTTATATATGTTTGGAAAATTTTTGATAATCATTTTTTCATGAAAAATTTTTAATTCATTGAAGATATAGTATTATAATTATTAAAATGTGTATTTAAAAATATCTTTGTTAATGTGCAAATTCATCGAAGATTAACATTTTTTTTAAACATATTACTAAGTGATACAATTAGTCAGTGTTTATAATATTTTATAATATTCATTTTTATAATAAAATTTTCTAATATTTTTATAAGTTTATGTATATACATTTCTTTTATATGCAAATAAAAAATAATAAAATTAATTGATTTTTTTTAAAGTATGTTTAATGTTTTAAAGTATGTTAAATGTATTATATCTGTCCATTCATTACAAAATAATATAGTCATTTAATTTCAGCAAAAATGTTTCTAATGTAAGAATTCTTAATTAAGAGACATAGTTGTCAAAATATGCTTTGTGAAAATAAATAAAATCAAAATGACATTTAACTAATAATAGTAAATAAGTTTATTTCAGTATAAAGACAAATTATTACGATCTTTATGGTAAAATTTATATTTTAAAACTAATAAACAATATATTTGTTTCATTATAAAACACTACCACTTTTATATATAAATTGTAATTTTAAATTATAAACAATAAAAGAAGAGATTCTCATTATTTATATAAATATTATTATATAAATATTATTTTAATATTTATATACAAATTGCACATTGCACTTAATAATAAAAGTAGATAATAATGATAATAAATTCACATTCATGTGAAAAAATGTTTCTTTTAGGCTGCTGCCAAGGTGGGAGTTGAAATACCAAGATTCTGTTATCATGAACGTCTTGCTGTAGCTGGAAATTGCAGGATGTGTCTTGTTGAAATAGAGAAGCAAGTTAAGGTAATAGCTATTAGATATTTTGCTATTCTATTATAACAATAGAATAGCTAAAAGGATAAAATGAGTCAATAATTAATTGATGATACTTGTCTTAAATCAATCTTACAGCCAGTTGCTGCATGCGCTATGCCAGTAATGAAAGGCTGGAGAGTGAAAACCAATTCTGACCTCACACGGAAAGCTCGCGAGGGTGTTATGGAATTTCTGTTGGTTAATCATCCGCTGGACTGTCCAATCTGTGATCAGGGGGGCGAGTGTGATTTACAAGATCAAAGTATGGCTTTCGGAACTGACAGGAGTAGGTTCGTTGATATTAATTTCTCTGGAAAAAGAGCAGTAGAGGATAAGGACATGGGGCCATTAATCAAGACAGTTATGACACGCTGTATACACTGCACAAGGTGTATCCGATTCGCTTCGGAAGTAGCTGGTATTGACGACTTAGGAACTACAGGCCGTGGCAATGATATGCAGGTAAATTGAATATTTTATATTAATATATATTTCAAATATAATCATTCGTTTATTGCAAATATATATTACTTAAAAAAAAAGCTAAATTGTTTTTGTAATTCTTGTTATAAGATTGTAGTGAGAATTTCAGATTCTTGAAATATATACATATATCAATCTATATCTGGAGATACGGTAGTGTCTCGGCGTTAAGACATGACACGATATAACATTATATTTAACTATTTATTATTTAACTATATAATAACTATTTATATTTAACTATTTATTTAAATAACGTTCTTAAAAATTGTATGACAATTATGTAATAATTTTAAAGGTGGGGACATATGTTGAGAAAATGTTCTTATCAGAATTATCTGGCAATATCATCGATCTCTGTCCAGTGGGTGCACTAACTAGTAAGCCATATGCGTTTGTTGCTCGTCCCTGGGAGACACGTCGTACTGACAGTATTGATGTTCACGATGCTGTTGGTAGCAATATAGTTATCTCTCA
>Ga0157363_1003714_pt1 | contig 13862 bp, 12 predicted proteins | sample AttsexASBM1_FD_111477 | JGI IMG/M metagenome (GOLD analysis project Ga0157363, IMG submission 111477) | Fungus gardens microbial communities from leaf cutter ant in Ribeirão Preto, State of São Paulo, Brazil - Atta sexdens ASBM1 | ecosystem: Host-associated > Fungi > Mycelium > Unclassified ...
TGTCAACCACCGGTTCGCAACTCGTGGTGATCCTAGCGTTGAAAAAAGCAGTAAGCATTTCCGAAACCTGACAACTTCTCCCCAAGATTGGTTCAATGGTTCAATTTTCAGGGTGGGCAAAGGAGGAAGCCGTTTTTCCCTAGATTTTTCTAGGCGTTGATAATGAAAATTTCCTTGTGTTAAATTCTGTAACTCGTAAAGATTACAGAACATGGAACTCTGAGGTTGTCTCCAATGTCAAGCGAGTTTAATCTCAGAGACATGGAACTAATTCATTCACCCTCGAAATGTGAACTACCACTTTGAGCTGGATCCGAATTCCAGCAGGATCCTGAAAGCAGTAACAGCATCCTCAGATGCCTAACTTGTTGGAATATGGAATACCAAGTGAGTCTCGTTCTGCTAGTTATTGATATTGGCGGTTTGTACCCTGCTCGCTTACTCCCCAATACCACCTTGTAGGCCTGCTACGACTCCTTTCAACAAGTTCTTCATTTGTTGAGAGAAAAGCATCTCATACAAGCACATTCGGACGAGGACAGAAAGTCGAAGTCACGAGTAGTACCAGTGATTATACCGGGCCGAGGAGACACCCCATACTACAAGGGCGAAAGAGAATGTTTACAGTCTATCGATACTCGAATTGGCCTATGGGTTGACCTACCTGTTGAATAATATGATCGTCTTCGCCAACACCATGTATCAGGTACGGGAGTACCGGGATGACACGACTTGAAAACGTGTCGATGAATACATCAAACTAAGAATCGAATGCTACACAGATTAGATCACAGATTTCTGCCATATACCCTCGATATCGTGACAAAATCAAGAATTCGATTCCAACCCCATAGCTGATCGGGTTCCGTATCCTTCGATAGCCACCGTTCTGTCCAGCCCCTGAAGGAGAGGTGTCTGTTCATGATCGAGAGATGCGCCGCGTATACGGCGTTCTACAATACTTTTTTTTGAAGATGCAAACATATTGTCGAGAATAGTTTTAAAGGTGTTGTGAAAACTCACCCCCGCATGACCGTAGCACTAGTCAATCGCTTCGCACGTTTTTTGCTTTGGTTATCTTCGTATCGATCCGTCTCGTCGACAATCTCCTCTGACAGAATTTCCTAGAACATGCTGAGAAACAGAGTAACATTCAAGTATGATACACTTACTTCAATGATATCTAGAAGAAACGACGACCAAAATCAGCAAAGATTTCATACAGAACAAGACTTCATACCTTCCAGAGTGATGACACCCAAAGCGCCACCAGGTTTCCCGGGGGTCCGACTAATCAGCAATAGGTGTGCTCTTCCTGTTTGGCTAAGTTTTCATGGTCAATATAGAATAATAGAGAATGCAAAGGACAGATGTACAAGTAGTCGAGAGCCTGGAAGCAATTGACAGACGGGAGTGCTTCAGGGAGAATCAAAAGTGGAAAAGCGGAGACAGGAAGTGCTTTGCTGGGATCGTAATTCAGGAGCTAGAATTCTATTTCAAGTGTGCTGTTAAACATACGAAACTCTGTATACCTTTTTTATCAAAAGAAGTCCGATATAAGCGAACGGATTTCCAGGCTCATGAACGGGGAAACGCGAATAGCCACTCAAGAGACTAGATCCGGGGAATCAGCTCGAATTTCAAATAATGGGACATGGAAGAGAACGTACATGGCATCGACAGCCTTGTGGTCAAGCACTGCATCCGCACTGAGAACAACGGTATCCTATGATTGATTCGAAAAGTTCGTCGGTTACCTTGATACAAGAGTTCTTGGCATACCTTCAGGGGGGTCATTATCGTCTCGACGTTCTTTGTATTCAGCTCCAGTACACCATTCAATATATTTATCTCGTCATCTTGCAAAGGTTCTTCACCGGTGCGATGGAATTGTAGGAAAGATTTAAGTTCTGCCTTCTTATAAGTATGTTGTTCATTAGCCCCAAGGATCCAATCGAGAAGCTTCGCAACAGGCCACGCAATAGGTGCTAATTCCCAAGTTTGTGAGATGGGAACTAGCGAGAATATGGTACCCGACTAACCAAACAAATACATCATTCCCAAGACCAGGGGAGCACAGGTCGCCCCGATAGATAGACCGTACCGAACACTGACAGCTTGAGGAATAACTCTAGTCAAAAGAAGATCAGGTGGCAATATCATAATATTGAGAGAGCTCACTCTCTATGATACAGGGGAAGAAATCCTCGTTAATCCAATTGAGAACTAGGTAAACTAGTGGACGAACCCAAATATGACTATACAAGGGTCAGGGCATGGACGGGGTCCATGGTATTTGGAACTACACACCAATAGCGGCGGTAGAAATCACGATCGCAGCTACACCTCCACCAATCTATAGACCAAGTTTCAGTGAAAGAACTGCGAATATTACATTGTACGCACGGCACTGTCGAGAAAAATTGGCAAACTTTCGTTGACAATCTAAGAGGGATTTGGTATCCAATAGTGCCAAGAAATAGCAATATCGACCTACGACATTGCCGAGAAGGAGCACCTAAACGGGAACCTAAGCAACACCGCCAATTATACTCGATATGCCGCGAACATACCACCAAGACCCAATGTCGGCCTTTCTGCATAATGTTAAGGACTATTAAAGCGTTCATGAGAGGAGAACACTGGCATGCAACGTGCGGCATACCTTTCCGAGCATTGACCTTCTCCTTGGGATTATCCGACGAAGCAGCCAGAACTCGTAGATGTAGCTCATCCAATCCCATCAAGCCAAGTGTCAGGCTGCACACAAAAGCAGGATTGATGAAAGAAAAAAAACATAGTTAGATAAGTAGTCAACCAGAGGAAACAGATTCACCCTGCGAAAACACCACCCGCGAGGACCAGGCCCATACTGATCATGAGCTTCAGCCAAAATTCCGGAGAGCTCTCTGTTGCATCTGGAATATCAATATCTCGTGGGACACGTATTTTGACATGCCCGAACGGCGATGCAAGGACTTTGCGCAGAAGAAACATGATGGTAGGCGACCTGTGAAACAGTTTCATGAATTGAATCTAACTCACCGATCGCCCTTTGGTAACCATGATCACGTGGCATATGTCATGACAGGAGTGGTTTTCTCAGTCCCGCTGATCACAAAGTTGCCAGGCACCAAGCAGCAGATAAGTTCTATTCATACACTGAAGAAACAACCAAGATGTTCAACAGTCACAGAAGGCTATTAGCAGCAACCGGGGAGACAATACACAAAACAATGATATATGTTAAGGTAGATCAGCCATGAAAAAAATCTGGATGTGGCCATACTCATTTCCGAATTTTCGGTGAGCGCGCTATCACAAACGACGGAGATCTGTAGACGTCCTCGTGTTGGTGAGAAGAGACATCAAGAGAGGGATACCATCGATCGAGCTTCTCTCGAGCTCTTCGGAGTCGATTCAAAGACGTATCTCGTCTAGAGAGACCGTCTTGGTGTGGAATACCATCGGCATCGTGAGGATTATGTGCAACTGCTGTGGACAAGGGAATGGAAGTGATTGCTAGAATTGGCGAAGATGGGGGGGAGATACCACCAGAGAGCTCTCCTACTGGTTCATCTTGCTTAACGCTCGAACGTCGATGATCCTGGGACTCGGAGACCCTCAAGATGAGCTGAAGTCCTATGATATCTTTGTCATTCAACTGATCAGTCTTTATAAGGGGCTCGATGCATTTGATGTAATAAGACCGTTCGGCTGTGAAGGAACACATATTCTCTCTGTGTTGACCATATACTGATCGGACGCACCAGATGATAAAAACTCTGCATTTTCTGCATGTTGAATCGGACACTCAATAAGTCCACCAATGTAGTCGTCGGTCTTGCGATCTGATTTCGGTACAATGGGATGAGCCAGCCCACTTTGAGAGACCAAGGCCTTGAAACGAATGTACTGTTTCACCCGAAAACGAAACAGACTGTGTTTGAGTGGGCGGCTTCGGGAAACGAGCTGTTCCAGGATAAGAGTGGTTAAAAATTCCTTCCGCAATTGGACTGGATCGTGAACTTGACTGTCGGCGTTGGCTTGAGACGGAGAGCCAGCCGTAATCTCGTTTTCAAGAACCTTACGCTCCGCCAGCGTAAAGCTCAAGCCCTGGAATGACTTATTTATCGCCTCTATATCCGCCGGAGAATCATGGAACTTGAGGTCCTGGAGGCATTTTTCGACGAAGTGACCTGTACTCTGATGAGCACCCAGTGTATCTACAACCGTCCCCAATCCATTGAGGAGGTAGTATGAACATAAGCCTTCCTTGGCGCCTGGATCTCGTCGTTGGCGCCACATCTCGTCATATTCGAGCCATCTGAAATCCACCAGCAGTCTTACTGCTCTTTCACGCCACTCTGAAGCCCTTTTATGGAAACTTGACGGTGTTAAAGTAAACACAAAGCTGAACATGATGGCAACCAAAGTGAAGCCACGGTGGGTGAGCCAAGTCCACGGGTTCTTGTATGGACACTGACAGATGGTTTTGCCTAAAGACGGCCTCATATAGCATACCACAGATAGCATCACTGGCAACAACATTGTCCAGGCCACAGCAAATGTTGATATTCCACCAACTATAGCAACTGGAAGGGCGGCATGCTTGTTGACATTCCATAAGAAGTATAGGAGTCCGACGATGAAGAAGACGAGGGCAGCTTGGACAATCACAATAAGAAGCGCTGGAATGTGGGGAACACCCCATGCCCATATTCCCTCGAATCGTACTTGACGAAGGGCAAGGGTGTCAGGACCTGCCTTGTATTTATCATCGGCGTGACGAAATGCGGAAAGCCATTGAAGGCAGAGTGTCCCAAAGATAACAGCGCTAAGGCTTAGGATCATGCTTAGAAGCCACAACTGGTTGACTCGTAGTTCGTACTGCTTTAGATCACCCAATCCAGGGTCAATCTCCACAACATTTGGAGCTGTCTGGCTGAGTAACGTAACAATGTCTTGAAGGAGTGTTGTTCCAGGATCATCCCTAAGCCAATCCAACGCTTCGACGGCGAATGAAGTGACCACACCCAGAAGCAAAGCCGCCTAAAATATGATGTACTTCGTCAGCGACTCGAAGCAAATTAAAAATACTCACAATCAACAAGAGATCGCTAATCTCGTCTCTGAGCGCCTTGCAAAACTCCTCATCTCTCTCATCAACGGCATCATAGAAATGTTTCCAGTGGTCCTTGTGGACTTCCAGGGGCTCTTCCTATATGCAGTTGAGTAGTGATCAAGCACCAATGAACTGATCAGATCTCCACCTTCTCTTTTCCGTCCTAGGAATACATGTGAGAAGGATTGTTTGATAGACAGCTCAAGTAATGCAATCACACCTCCATTTGTTCCTCACTATCAGCATCATCCACGATAGACTGTTCGGCCATCTCGTATCTTCGCGTCAGGATCAATAAATAAGTTAAAATTCAAAAGAGACGTACCTGGGAATAGTTGGCCTGTTGGCTTAGGTTTGCGGGGTCTTTCTATGCGAGGTCAGTCGGGGAAGAATTCAAATGTCGGTGACTAACCTCTGATAGGGGAGAGCCTGATTCGAGATCACGCTGCTATATATCGATAAGACGATTTGGTGAGTGGATAATGGAGATAACATGCCTCAGCTATTGTGCCTTTAGGATTTGTTTTCTGATTCCCACTAAACTTCAAACCGCTTAAATGTGAGGGTTAGCGCTTAGCGGAGTCGAGAGAACGCACCAGGCTACCGAGAAATGCGTTGGGCTTTGGGTTGCCAGATTTTTCCTTGTACTTCTCTGAATATGATTTCTCCTGTGCAGAAACACCTTAGATAGGGATCAGTACAATCTGACAAAATTGACCATTGTTTGTGGTAGGGATGCCTGCTCAAATGTTTCTGCCTGACACTGAAATGGGGATCATCCAGCATCCATAGACTAGATATCAGAAGAAGACGTGCCTCTTTGAGTGATTGGTGAGGGCGGACCAGACGATTTGGGGAGTAAACCAGAAGAAAAAGGAAGGATGGCTATTTCACGTTGTAAATAGGTCGACTAAAAGCGGAGACACAACGGGCGCGGTACAGAATCTGAAGTCCAACGTCTTTAAGCACTTCGATTCCGAACTTGCGGTACACTAGGATGATAAGCGCCCGCAATCCCATCTGACCATGATGAGAAATCCCATCATCAGTGCTCGAGAAGCTGTTACGAAGCCATTCACATTCTAAATCGGCGGCGTAGTGGAGCCGAAGTTCGCACGGGCGACAATAATCGAGGGTTCGGAAAATGGAAGAAAATATATCTTGTCTTCTGTTGAAAATTTAGTTTTCGCTAAAAAGAATTCATCAACACGCCATCACTTTTGAGCTGATTGTCAGACCCCGACGTCCATTCCGTAGTCAGTCGCAGATTAATACACATTCAAGCCTACACTATACGACATCAAGTAATCAATGAGTCGAAGGGACATAGACTACCAACCTCGCTGCCTGTCCCTATGTTTCCTAATTCTGTGTGCATCTTTCACTTCCTGTCGATTATAAACATCGCGATATCCCTCGTCGTCATCTCCACACATAGTATTCGGCGTCATATTGCCTTCTAGCTCTTTCTTTTTCCGTTGTATAAGCGCTCGCGCCCGCTCCCGCTCAGAGGATTCACGTCGGAGCCGAGTTTGTACTGAGAGATCTGTCAACGACGACGAGTCCAGAAAACACGAAGAGCGAGATCTTGATTTCCCATAGGGTTGCGTTGGTGTCTGTGTGCGAGAAGCTAACTGTTGTTCAATAGCTGTGAGAGGATCATGTTTGTATTTTCGTTGTGCCTCCCGCCTGCTGCAATTCTCGTCAATGTCAACATCTGAAAGTTCCAGACGAACGTACCTTCTACCACTACCATCCTCATTATTATCCTGTGGTACTTCATAACCACAGCGCTCAGTATACCAACGTCTAAGCTCTTTCTCGTCTGGCGCGAGCTTAACACCTTGCTCAGCGGCTTTCGATTCGGCTTTCTTGGTCACTGTAAGGGCCACTACCATGTTCTGGAAGAGGCATCATATCAGAACCTAGAAGCCAATTTCGGATTGCGTACCTGCTCAATATCGTGAAAGAGATTAATATGACCATTGGTCGTCTGTAGTTGTCCGTGGACACTAGTAGAATTCTGCTCTGGCCTTTCATCGGGCATCATTTCTTCAGATAGTTTGTGGTGTTTCTTATCTCGTTCTCCTAATCCAGCCCGTTGACGCAAAACGCCCATTCGAGCTTCTGAGTCCTACAAAATGTATAATAGCATGAGTTGGAGTGTTCGTTCGTAGGACGTACAACTAGCATCATCCGTCCCTCCTCTTTCGCCTCCGTAATTCGAGCCTCTTCTTCATCTCTACGCACTCGCTCAATGTTATCCCTGCGATATGGGTGATAGCTTTTGTGATGTGCAATATTGAGTTTCCCCATGGTTGCAGTAGGACTTTTGCTTAAGCACAGGATTTCTTTTGATCAGTGTCGCTGACTAATACTTTCTGGACGATGTCAACGCTCCTCCCATTTCACAAAGCCATCCTCGAGGAAATATATGATCCTGCGACAAGTGATCTTCTCGTTCTAGCCCGCGGTTTGGGTCTACGACGCATCATCTGTACGCTTATGAGGATATATGATTCCAACAAAAATCTCGTTTTACTTGTCAATGCCTCTCCAGAAGAGGAGTCTGCCATTGGTGAAGAACTAGGAATTACAGGCTGCAGGAGACCGGGATTACGTGTAGTAGGATATGAGACACCTGGAAAGGACAGGTGAACTGAAATGTTGCATCCACAATACACGAAACTAATGTGGTCAGACAGGAACTTTATAAACGGGGTGGACTTATCTCTGTCACGTCTCGTATCCTAGTAGTGGACATGCTACAAGGAGACATACCCGTGCAATTAATCACCGGCATGCTGATTTTGCATGCTGAAAAGTGTGTCTTCACGTACCCTGACTCCGAGCTTTCACCCACGGTACACCCAGAATTACGCCACTTGTCAATGAAGCATTCATTGTTCGTCTCTTCCGCGAGAGGAATAGAAATGGCTTCATTAAGGCTTTCACAGACCAACCTGAGCATGTTACTACCGGATTATCGCCACTAAAAAATATCATGAAGGAATTACAGTTACGGAGGGTGCATCTGTATCCTCGGTAAGTAGGCCTTCTTTATTTATCTCCCTGGTCCTGCATACCTGACACGTAATCAGTTTTCATGTGTACATCAACAAGTCACTCGAACGTCGACGTGCCGACGTTGTCGAACTTTCTCAGCCACTGTCTGACTCGATGTTGGATATCCATAGTGCAATCATCCAGTGCATGACAACGACGTTATCGGAGCTGAAACGCTCAAATACAAACGTGTGTTTTGCTATGTTATCTACTGGATCCGAAATGACATCCTTCATAGCTGGATCTTGAGGATCTCAACATTGAGAACGCCTACTTTCGTTCATTTGACGCTGTCGTCAGATTTCAATTAGCTTCTGTCTGGCACAAGGTTGGTCCCAAGACCAAGCAACTTGTCAATGACTTGAATGTCCTCCGTCAACTCCTCTTGTGCGTTCCTTGTTTCCTAACTCCCTGGCTTCTCCTCAACAATTACGCGATAGCTATCTCTTGTCGTACGATTCCCTATCTTTTCACGCCTATCTCGAAACTATCATCGAGTCCAACACAATCTCTGCTTCAGGTAGCGCACGAGTACATCAATCTCCCTGGCTACTTACGGATGCCGCGAATATAATATTCGGCATTGCGAAACGCCGATGTTTCCGAGCCGTTGTTCCAACACAAGAAAAAACCATCAGTTCTCCGCCTGTCATCGACGCAGACGATGAAGATACTTGGGCTGCTCTCGATGAGCTCGACAATGCCACCCCCATAGTGGGTACAGGAAAAGGAAAAGGAAGAGCTATCCCTAGACCTGCTTGGCTGCCGGAAACTATTCAACCCATATTAGAAGAACAACCCAAATGGGATCTCCTCTCGAAAATTCTTCTTGAGATAGAATCTGAAACGGATCGTTGCCAGTCAAGAAACCTTAAACCGGGACAATTGCCGGGTAATGATACGGTATTGATCATGACATCCTCGACGATGAGTTGTGATCTCATACAAGAGTTTTTGGATTGCATGAATCCCGTTGCGGAACCTGGAAGGAAAGGCACTAAAATGATGCAGAGACGGTTAAAAGGGTATTTGAGTTGGAGAGGTCGCCTGGGGAGTCGAGATTCCAATGGGGCCAGCACGAGCAATGGTACGATTCGGGGCTATTTGAGTGGGGTTTCAAATGAAAAAGGGAAGGGAAAAGAGAAAGGGAGAGACGAAACAGTGACTGATGCACTGAGAAGAGAGAAGGCGGGAAAGGCGGCTGGAAGGCGAAGAGTGAGAGGTGGTGCACTGAGTAATAGCACCAAGAGAAATGCGGGAGGCACGAGCACTGGTACCAATACAGCGGAAGCACTGGAAAACGAGAAATTTGACGTAGACAAAGTTGACGAGGTTATGGCACCGTGAGTGTCTTTCAACATTGTAACTCGTGACATTGATGACGATGCCTTAGCTGGACAGATGAGACTGCTCCAACGGGGACAATAATGTCTCCCGACAATGAGATAGACCTTACCCTCCTGACTCAGGCAGATTTTGAAACTGCTTACGGGCTTTTGCCCGCGGAACAGACGATTGTGATACGGGCATACTCAGATGACACCGATGACCGGTTGTTAGCCGAGATTCAACCACGATTCGTGATCATGTTTGAACCCTGCGTCGAATTTATTCGTCGAATCGAGGTACCCCTTGTTTCTTCGGAAAGTATGTTGACAATATGTGTATATGATCATTAGGTTTATAGGAGCTCGTATGCTGGTCTTGCGGTACGGGTGTACCATATGGTGTATACGAACTCATGCGAAGAACATCGCTATCTCGCTGCTATCCGAAGGGAGAAAGAAGCTTTCGAAAGGCTCGTCAAAGAACGCGGGGTGTGTTTCGGACTCTTTTTGTTCTCCGCCTGTTTTCTGCTGATCTCGATATTACATAGACAATGTTGGTGACTCTCGAGGAACGAAGGGACCTAGAGGCCGCTGCGATTGGCGAAAGCTCCGTTAGGACGATCAGTACTCGACTAGCCGGTGGAAGAAGGGACTTAAACAAAGAATCGTCAAAGGTGTAGTAATGGCACCCAAATCTGTCATTGTAATCATACAGAAGCTGAAAGTCTGACGGGCAGATTGTTGTTGACATGCGAGAGTTCCGATCAACGCTACCCTCCCTGTTGCATGCCGCAAGTGTACATGTAATTCCAGTCACGTTGACTACTGGAGATTACGTGCTTACCCCCGACATCTGCGTTGAAAGAAAGAGTCTGTCTGACTTGGTTCAGAGTTTCACTAGTGGACGATTGTGAGTCTCTACGTCACCTCTTATTACTGGACATCAACGCTAGCTTCTACATGCTAGGTACACCCAATGCGAGCTTATGTCTGTTCACTATAAACACCCTATCTTATTGATTGAATTTGAAGAAGACAAGGCCTTTTCTCTCGAGGTCATTTCAGAAATGAAATCTCATGCAAAACCGACGCAGAAACATCCTAAGAAACCTGTTAACCGACCAGCAACATTCGGTGCTTCAGTTAATGATCCAACCAACGACCCAGGCTCAAGTATAGGACCTACAATCCAATCCAAACTCGTCCTCTTGACGCTCTCCTTCCCCTGTTTGCGCATCATCTGGTCTTCATCGCCTCATGCTACGGCTGATATTTTCATGGATCTGAAAAAGAATCAACCGGAGCCGGATCAGATTAGGGCAATTGTGACTGGTGCGGAGGGGGATCCAGATGCTGGCAAAGGCGTCAATACAGTTGCGGAGGAGTTGTTGAGATCGCTACCTGGGATCGGGTCAGATATCGGTGCAGGGAGAAGCGTTGTGGGAGCAGTCATGAGAAGGTGCAAGAGCGTGCAAGAGTTATGTGGATTGAGAGAAGAAGAGGTGAAGGCATTGGTCGGTATCGGGCCTGGGAAAATCTTGTATGAATTCCTGCACACAGGGAAACATAGTTTAATGATTCAAGGAGGGGGTAGCTTATAGAGAGTGAATGATAAACTATCTCTGGCATAGAAATCAGATCAGTGGGGCTACCAGTAATGGCAGCATACGGGCCTTTTTACTCCCAACGCGGGCACTAGCTATGCTCCTCATATCCCACTTGATTGATTTCTCACTTTCCTTGAATGGGGCGATGAGGCTACAAATCACCACCTCGTAAAGATTGAGTAATTATTCTCGTGAAATCAAATTGACGTGCTCATTTCGAGTAGTGAGAATTGGAATCCTCTTGTCAGTCTCGAGTTTGTCAAAGAAGGCTGACATGCAAGAGCTCAGATCACCCATAAATGTCAAGCTAATGGATGAAACAGCATTACTCTATGCGCAGTCAAGATGCCCTACAACTGAGAACATACTCCGGCGTTGGGAGAATTCAGAACTGATTTAGGAAAGTCTACCAATCCATACTTTGGCTTCCATCATACTTGCTACTCTCTAAATAAGGGTAAGTGTGGGAGGAGCAGCCAGACTCTTCCTCTACCATGTGTGGAGGCTCCATGGCCTTCCTACACATGTTGTTTCTGACCACTCTAGATCTACTCAACTAATTGTTACTTAATTGTGTTATTAAATTATTCTAGAGAGTTCTACAGCAGTTTCTATCACATGACTGCTATCACCTTTCAGTTGTCTATTATATAATAAAACATGTGCCAATGTGACAATGTGACATAACACTATTGTCATATCTCCCAAACAACTTCCAACAACTTCTGCTAAGTCCATATTTATTTGCTATGTCCAAGGCAGATTATAACATTCAACTTGTATTTCTACAACCTATAACTACTAAACTAATTCATCTATGCTAACAATAAATAACCCTATCTGTTACAACTTCAGTCTCAGTGATAAAATAAAAGAAGAATCTTGTATTAGGTTAACTCAATAGAATTCCTAGTACAAAGTGTCTACCTTATATATGCTAGGCTAATGATCTTTGTGTGGCTATATCTAACCTACTCTAAAGACTATGCATTATACATAAGATTAACATATCATAGCTGTATTGTATGACATTATTGTTTCAAAATCTTTATGTTCTTCTCTATGTCACATAATGTTGTGACTATAATATATATAACAGACCTGTGACAGCTGTTATGCTTTGTAATCATTGTGATAATCATGTATAATGTCATGTCACTACTCTTTAACCAAGTTCCAATAAGAAAAATTAGAAATAAAAATCTAAAAGAATAATAAAAACAAGTCTACTATCTTTGACTCTAATACTATTCTAATATCTATGTGTTTACCATAAGTCCTGCATGAGAATTTTTTTGGTTCAACAATTTATTACATAATGCTCAATCACAGTCTGTGGCAGACTATCTACTACAAGTAGCTTATAATTTTTTGTCTTAAAAAACAAAGATCTTCTTTATAGGTAGAGAAACATTATTAGTAATAAAACTTGAAGAGAAATTTGAATAAAGGTTATTTATAACCAACTTACAAATTCTGCATTCAAGTTCAAAGAAACCTATCATACTGAGAATACAGAATCAAGAGAAACTAAGAGGGAGTTAATAAGAGTCAAAAACACATCACATCTACAGGGAGTTGTTATAACTCAAAGTCCTTAGGATTGGACAATAAGACAAAAACTTATATTAGAGTTTTAACACAAGAAAACTTGATAAAGAATTCTGTACAAGATTGTCTACCTTATATACTAAAACCTCATGGTCTATGTGGCTACTACTTTAGCCTACCCTAAATGACTATATATTTGCCTTAAGGTCAACATATGTTAAACATGCTGTATGATGTCATTTTTTCAGAATCTTCTATATTCTTTCTTTGCTACTGCATGACTTGTGACTGTTACTATGATTGTGACAGTGTGACAGTGTGACCATTATGTCATGCTAAACCCTAATACCAGTTCCCAGAGTAAAATTTAAAAGAAAAAAAGAAAAAAGAAAAGAAAAGAAAATTAAAAGAAACTTGGGTCCAAACTTCATAAGTCTAACAATTCTATTTACATCTGACTATCTATAGATCAATTTATATACAACCAAGACAAGATTTTCTAAGTTTTATCATTCTTCAAAAATAGTTGTACTGTAAAAATAATTAGAAAAAGTCTTTCATAAAGAGTCAATTATAGGTACTTTTTCCATTATATTATGAATAAAGTTTAAGTAGCTTGTGTGAGACATGGTTCACACCTTATTATCTGAGATCTAAAAGGGTATCTAGGAAGTCCAGAACTAAATATTTATATATTATTTAAGAATATAGAAGATAGATTAAAATAACCTTTGACTTTAGCTTATATGTTGCATCTCTTACAAGTCACATAGATTACATATTTTGGATTGGAAACTAGAGACTTAGAGGGTGGAAATCCACTGGAAGATAGCAAGATGTGTCATCACTAATACTGGAAGATGAATACTAGTTTTAGTTAATTTTCAGGATGACTACTATAGTATAAGCTACCAGATTATATACTAGTTAGTATATCTAGGACAGCTATCTGGAATATAACTGCTAAGCAAGTTACCTTGATTACTAGTAATCCTCAGATATCAAGGAATGGAGTTCAATAGAGTTATCTTGAATCAGCAAGGATATCTGAAATGGAATAAATGGTTTTGATCTGTACCAGAAGAGGTTGGGAAGCATAGATGAGAGGTAAGTGGTTATTAATGGATTAGGATGGATGAGGTTGGAACACAGAATATGACAGCTTGTTACAATTGAAGACTTAAA
>Ga0157363_1003715_pt1 | contig 13861 bp, 15 predicted proteins | sample AttsexASBM1_FD_111477 | JGI IMG/M metagenome (GOLD analysis project Ga0157363, IMG submission 111477) | Fungus gardens microbial communities from leaf cutter ant in Ribeirão Preto, State of São Paulo, Brazil - Atta sexdens ASBM1 | ecosystem: Host-associated > Fungi > Mycelium > Unclassified ...
ACCAGTTTTTTCGCGCGGGATTCGTACGCTACCCGAAAGATGGGAGAAAGTAGTGGCCAGCGATGGACAATACTTTGAATCATAAATGTATAACCAGTTTTTACAATAAAACCTCGAATTTCGGAAAAAAAACGGCGGAAGCAAAGTTGTACACCTAATAGTATTTCCCGAGCCAACAAATATTTACAACTTTTAAATATTTTCCATAACAGTGAACCTCATCGCGATCAGTAGCTGCTTCGGCGGGATGAACCTCTTACCAAAGACTGATTTACCCCGATCGCTACATTCACCGCTTGTTCATCTTCCTTCCCCTCCCCTCCCTTTCCCAGGGCGAACTCCAGGGGCATCGCCCAAATCCGAATTTCTGTGACATGATAGTATGAATCGCCACCAGGAACTTAGCCAAATTAATGAACTGTACTAAATACATTTTAGATATTACTTCAATGTCTTTATTACCGCCATCACTGCGGAGAGGTACCCTGGATGCAAAGAAATTGAATAAGACTAGTACATGCTCATAATAGCGAATTTTAGATAGTTCTAACACTTGGGGAAACCTCTCCTATAAAGTTGAACTTATGAAATTTTTTATTCTCTTTTGATACCTTAAAATTTTAGGCATGTCCCAAAGTTGTTCATCCGTGATCCAAATTCCCCTAAACTAGGCATAGTCCTTTGTTGATGAGTGTATATCACAAATTTTAATATAACGCATTTGTATTTAATTGTATTAAGGATGTTTGACTTAACAATAAAACTAAGGGCTAACATGATGTGTGCAGTTAGACGGTGTCTCTCTCTTTAAATCTTCACCCTCTCTGTCTGTGCCAGTCCATGGATGTTTCGTGAGAGACAAAGGCTACTATGAACCGCGAAACATATTTCGTGTCAAGAAGTTAGCATACTCAATCTTTCCTTATCTGACATACTTTATAATGCATCTTAATTTCTCTTTCTAACTTTTATAATTTCTGTCTTAAATTAAATATTGAATAAAAAATTAAATAAACAATGACAGTGTCAACAATATAGAATAAGTAAAAGGATCACCACCAATGCAGTAAATATCAAATTGATTATTATTAACTAAAACTATTAACATAATTAAAATTATAATACATAAGTAATATTAAGATTATTGATTATAAATTAAAAATATTAGCATACATATTTTGGTTAAAAATTAAGTATAGTTAAAAATTAATCATGGCATAAATAGTAAAAAATTTTTCATGCACGAATATATATTATTAGGGGCTTGGGCCAGAAGAGAATGGGAAGCATCATGTGACGGCGGAGAGGCACAACGGTCAGGGTTACGGGGCACGTGGATAAGGATTTTTCTCCCGTAGAGAATTATTCGTATTTTGGAGTGTATTCAGAGTGAGAATTAGAAAATATTAGAACACGTAGAAACATTTGCATGGATTTTCAACCACAACTCGGTGTTTAGTTAATTGCGTTACTCCTTACAACAATTGACGTTGCGGCATAATCATCAACTTTGAGATTAGATGAGCACGTGCGGTGAAACTTTAACACAATGGAACGATTCGTATACTCGTTAACGCAAATAGCAATAGTTAACTAAGGGGCAGAAGATACTCTTGCAACAGCTTTCGGAATGGCAAAAACAAATATTGAACCTATTGTCAACACAAGTACAAGGTAATGCTTCTTCAAATGCACAGTTAGGTAAATTGGGAGGTTAAGGCCTTCCAGCAAACGAGAATGGATTAAAATGGATTGAAATTTTTTTCTATCCGAATGCATATTTTAAATAGCGAATACTTTCTTTTGGATTTAATATAGATTCAATTGGATTTAATTAGATTCAATTGGATGCAATTGGATTGAAAAATTGCATTTCCTATTCAAAATTTTGAATTGAGTATTCACACTGCACAGAAAGAGCTAATATTATTTTTAGATTGAAATGCATAGAGATATGCTCCATGCAATTCCTATAAATGAATAAAAATGCATTCAAGATTGAAAAGCATTTATTTTAACATTCGTGAATCAATATTTCTGAAAATTTGAATCCAATTCACTTCAATTCATTCTCGTTTGCTGGGCGTTTAATAAATGCTGGAAATTTATTAAAATTAAAACAGTGTTGACGATAAAAGAATGAACTTTTTGATCTCTCATCGAATGATTATATTTTTATATTAGGCATTATCAGAACACAACAGCGAAACAGGACATCAAATACTGTTTAACAAAACGGCCACAATAGCTAACATTATATCATATTTTCCAGTACAGAGTATAGAGTATAGAGAAGCTATAGAGATACAAAAATACCTTAACAATCTAAATAAAGATAATGGCTACAACATAAATAAAAGATATAGGAAACCATTCTCCCAGTTATTGAAGACTGATCAATTTCCCTCATCTCTCTTCTTCCTCCCTCCTACAATTCTCTTCTTTCCCCCCATCACTTCAACAAGTAGCGTAATATAAAAAAAATGGCCCGGAAGAACAGTTTAATATCAGACTGCTCCTCACCCTGATGAAGTGGACTGCACATTCACGAAATGTTGGTATTTCAAGAATAAATCTGACCGGAGAAAACCCGCGAAACGTATAATTTTTATAATGACTATATTTATACCTATATCTATAACTTACTAATATCTTTAAACTTTATCTCTTCGTTCACCATGTGCATGTACTGACGCATGCTTAATATAATTGATTTTAAATTATAGGATGTACTTGCATGCAATACATCTGAATAATCTAGCGAAGTCTATTGATTTTCTCGCTAAGTTATGCGCGGATTACTAATATACTTTTGGATATAGCTAAATAAAATTCGATGCATGAGATAAGGTTAATCGCGGCTATATAAGCTCATTGCATATATTCTTAGTGGACGCTTGGTTTTTATAATAAACGATTAATTACATAGTTTAATATTATAGACTTATAGATGATTAAATGCATAATTTTGTTTCGTGCTTTCCTGAGCTTAGACATTTCTGCCTCCGGCAATTAATAGCACTGTAGTGATGCATTATGCTCGCTTTGCATCAAGTGACTACATTCGGACGTGGAAAAATAAGATCCTCTGGATGCATTCATAACTTCATAGGAATAACCACAATATATTTGCAGGAATCTGGTAACAAGGATTATATCATATGCTGAAAATTATGCGGAAAACTTTTCCCATTAATACTATGGCTTTATAAGTGTAGTTAATTAAAGATCAATTATATATATAAAATAAAAATACAAAAAGTATGCAAAAAAATAGGTATGCCGAATCTAATCCATTGGGTGCAATTTATGTAATGTGAGAATAAATCGTCATTAATGTCTGTACTTCTTTTCCTTAATATTTATAATAGGAAAAACTGAAGTGAGTATATAATATAGACTGATGCTATCAGATTAGTTAGACTTTACAGTATTAACTCTTTCCGAACCGACTATTATGTGTGGTCTCGCATTGTCGTGGTGAAACACCACACCCTTACGATTGATTAGCTCGGAACGTTTTTTATTAAGATAGCCGAGCTTATAATAAGATGAGAAATGTTTTCCTTGTATGGAAACTTCTATGGAACTTTCAAGTGGAGTGGGGCCTCCTTCCAGCGAATCTGACATAAGGATAGATGAAATTTATTCGTTATTATTATTTATGAGGGGGTCGCCGATCAATGATACAACATGAATGGCTTCAAGTAGCTACATAAGAAATATCTGAAGATCCAATTAGATTTTCTAAATCTCGAATCGTGGTACGCGACGATGCAAAGCAGAAAGAGACTATGGGCTTAATCGTTAACGGCAATTTTAGGGATAAATTATATTTAAAGATCCGAGCTAACATATCTCCGAATCTTGCGATATGCGGCGATAGGATGCATGACTGAAAAAGATTTCACATCAATGGCCAGAGTTCAGTCGGCCATTGGTGTCGAGTCTATGCGTTTGTTTAGTGATGTCATCTATGAATGTATGAGAGTGCATGGGGTGGTACTCTGTCACCTGGGGAGCGGTCGTGGGAGGGGGGGGGGGTTGCGCGGATATCCCCTGCCTTCGCCGAGACGTTTGTTGGACACTGACGTGGACAATGTTTGTTCACGCTGATTCATTCACGCATGCAGGATTATTTTGATTCAGTGCATTCGAGTGTACTCTTAGTTCTGGTCTGGTATCCTGCGCCGGACATCCAGAGCCTTGACGCGGGGATTCCGTGCTCTGTTCCTCTGGATGGTGATCTCCCCTGATGATGGGGTCAGATAATGAATGCGTTGACAACCCAAGTTAGTAACCGCTAATATCATCTTGCGTATTCCTATCGTGGGTCATCCTTGTAAGGTTTTGCCTCCTTCCCTGGTATTTATTCTTCCCTGGCAGAAAATGAATCGTCAACAGTATATATGAATGCTCAATCAATGTTCTTTTTTGGGACAAGGGTGAGAATCCTTTGTAAATCTTTCCCCACAAATGAATATGATAATGTCATAAATATGAGATAACCACTCGGAAGTTCGGAGCCTCAAGACCCGGTTCGTCGCTGGTAATGTCCCCGCCAGCGACCGATCGGCCATCCAAAAAATGGACTAATGAGGTTGAATGAAAACTTATCGATGAGTTCCCAACTCAAAAGAGCTATCATCATAGATAAACAAAATAGGAAAGGCGTTAGGATCAAGTCGACTGAGAAACTCGTAAGAGTCGATTGAGACGTAAGAGTTCAAGTTGTCTCATTCCGGAAACCAGTGGAGTGAGTGTTGTGTCAGACATAGGCGATAATGTGGAAGCGCCAATGGAAGAAGCTATTTCTATTTCCTCGGATTCGGAATCACTCAGAATAAAGAAAAAATCGAGAAAATCCAGGTCATTCTCCGGAATCCCGCAAGATAGACTAGATGTAGACGATGAGGAGGATCAATATGATCGTTCCTTTTTTATTTAATTAAGGAAAATTAATTTTTCTTTAATTTTTAAAATTTTTATTTAATTAAGGAAAAAATCGAATAAAAATAAAACAAAAAAGATATATGCTAGATCCAATATTATATCTAGTTTACCAGAATATCTAAGGCACAATCAAAAGAAAAAGATTACGAAGTCAGGAATTTCGCAGCATTGTCTTTTGCCATAGTGGCAAACTCCGTGCCTTGCGTACGACGCGCAGAGGAGCACGACATCTATTCATGGAAAACTCAGAGACCGAATTGTTGTTCAATTTGTGACGGCGCGAATGGCGATGCAGGAACATACTGACATATAGGAACTCTAAAAGCCAACAGAATGAATATGGATGACGAGGAATATCGTCTGGTGAAGGATTATCAAAATGACAAATTCAAAGGAATCAAAAACGTTAAAAGAAGAAAAGGCGAGAATGAAACTTGAACTTGATGAGGTTCGCAGGGAATTGGCGATTCTACGGGAAAAAATGAGTTCCCTTAAATCTCGGCAAGGACAGACGAGACGTACACAGGAGAGTGATTATTCATTACATAAGATTGTGTGTATTGGAGACTTCAGCAATATTGAGTGAAATATTCACGAGTGAGTCAAAGATGCAAACATAGAGAACGATATGAAGGATTGGAAACGGCGCCTCTTCCTCCGGCTTACTGCTTTCCTTAAGGAACAAGCAACAAAGAGGCCTTAGGGGGGGGCTCAACAAGAGGCTGGACTGTATGAATCAGAGAGAAGACTATGATATGCGAGGGAATCTTTGCCCAGTGCGGATGGCGGCCGTTTCGACGGGAATGAATCGAAAACAGCGAGATTGATGATCGCTTTCAAGGTGATCGCGACTAGTCAGGTCGTGGATCAACAATGAGAGCATTGCTCTTTAATTATGGGAGACAATCGGATTCTAGAGTTTCGGATGTGGAGGAGATAAAGAGTCATCCGACTTGGATGAATGTTGGTAGAGCGAAGTTCTTGTTCTATGATGATTCCTATCAGTCTTCCCCTCCTTCTTACTTGGTGACGGTTCCACGTTTGCTTGGCCTGTTGAAGGCTTTGGGAGGACAACGTTTGGTCCTTCGAGGGATTCGGTTTTTGCGTCCAGGCGTAGGTTAGCGCGTACGCCGGCGGTGCTTGTGGAGTGCAGTGATGCAGCTTGTGAGAATTCCCCTCCTATGCGGAGGCTATGGCGTTGATGAGGAAAAAAAATCACCCTATCTAGAATTAAGGATTCTGGATACAAGAGTTAAAAGGGTGCAATATTGATACAACTAATAGGCGACGATGTGTGGAGTAAAGCGGATGCTCTTGCGACGCAGATGAGAGAGGTTCTGAAAGTACATCCGTGGGTAAAGATTATTTGCCTAGCATCAATGAGAGAACTTAGAATCGTAAAGACGACTCTATTGGGGAATCCGAGATTAGAGATTAGATGTCAACAGTGATAGTAGAGGTGCAGATTCCACGGAGGTAAGAGGTAAACTTAGACTCATAAAAGAGGGTTTGAGCGAGATGCCCTCTATCTTGTGCAATAAAAATTTGCGACATTGGAAGGTTGTGAGTGGAGTGGTTCACACTGCATGTAGAGCTGCTGGAGAGAAGACTTCTCCAATGTTTTAGGTGCCTCGTGGCGGATCATGTTAGGGTGGTCTGCCCTAGTGTAGTGGACAGAACGGACTGTTGCTATAATTATGAATAAGTGGGATACAGGGGTAGCTCTTGTCAGGCAAAATCAAGGTATCCGATTTGCGACAAAAGAGGACTGGACTCGCGACATAGGGCTAGGGGCTGTTATTACAGACCGGTTCGCGGCGGGATGGAGATTCGGGTTCCGGAGCCGGGGCGGCCTTGCCGGCGGGGAGGGGGGGGGGATCCCACGGCTGTCTCCAGTCGATACGAGGACAGATGGAACGGCAATGGATTTGTCAGGTTCGACCAATCAGAGCCCTGAGGCCATATATATGAATGGATCCTTCAATAGGATCCTTCAATTCAACGCCAATTATTCGCGCGCGGTGCAGGACTTGGCCCTTCACAGGACATAGGAAAAATCAGTAAACATCATAGTTTTCGGAACATAGGTTTCGCGTCGGGGCGGACTCTAGATGGGCCTATTCGTCCGATGGACGCTCAGTGGCAACGCTTAGTACAGGGTTTTAGATGATTCTCCGTGTCCAATATTGAAGAGGCGATGGGTACATAGCTGTTTTATAGAACAATATTGTGTTATGAAACAATAGACTATTATTCACCGAATAAAACAGTTTAGCAGAGTTTATAGACCGATTAGCAGAGTTTGAGAGATTCTTGACACTGCTGACGAATGTGATAGTGAGGTAAAGACAAAGCTATTGATTGTGTTGAATGACTTCAACGTTAGAGTCAGTGAGTGGGACCATACAGGCACTAACGCAAGAGGAGACATTCTTAACGACTAGGCATGTTCTATGGATTGTATATTCTGAATCGGGGAAATATTTCCACCTGTATTCCAAGGGGGGAATCTGCGAAGGCTTGTCTGCTCATAAAAACATGGAGGGGAACCAAACGAGATTATTGCGGTACAGAACGCGAATCGAATTGTGGATATTTTGAAAAAAATGTCTGATTGCTCGATGCCGAAATCGAAAACGAAAAAGGGTTCCGTTTACTGGTGGAATGCCGAGATCGAAGACCTAAGACATGCATGCACGCGCTGTAAATATGTAAAGAGCCAAGAGAAAAAATGTGAAACCCGAAGAAGTCAAAAAGCTGGGAAGAGTTAAAGATCTCTTGTCGCAGATTGCGTGGGTCTATTTGGAGATCAAAAAATAACGCTTGACAGGAGCTATTGGCTTGATGATGACCCCTGATGGGAAAGGTCGTATCGAATAGTGATGAAATATTTGCGATCGGTGAAGCCATCAGCCAGAGGAACTCTTACCGGATGCATTGGAGAGGGTGATACCCCTCACCCTTCTAGAGGATGCATGTCCAGGTGGAGAATGCGAAAATGGGAGAGTGGAATCCAGAAATAGCAATCAGTGTTTCTGAATTATTAGAAGCGGGAACTCGTATTCTTAAATGCAAGGCACCAGACCCAGAAATATTAGGCAGGCAGACTCTTGGAGGATTCACTGGATTTACTGGCTCCTTGAATGATTGCTTGCTATAATGCCGTTTGCGGAAAGGAATCTTCCCGACTGAATGGAAACGTGCTAGATTGGTACTTCTCAGAAAGTCTAATAAGAGTGAGGATAAGCTAACGTCGTTTAGATCAATTTGCCTAGAAGAAGTTGGTAAATTATTTGAAAGAATTTTAAATTCAAGATTGCAGGCCTTTCTGGAAAGAGAGGACGAATTATCTGATTATCAGTTTGGATTTAGAGCAAATAGATCGACCATCGACGCGATATTATGCTTGAAAAAGTGGGTACAGAATTTCGAGAGAATCGAAGTTATTACTCGTTGGACATTTCGAATGCGTTCAATTCGCTATCATGAGGAGTCATATAGAAAACACTGCGCAGTGATAATGTTAGTGAATACCTAATCGCAGTGATTGATGATTATCTTTCGTTTAGAATGTTGCTGTATGCGGATCGCGATGGTGATCTTAAATGTAATGATGTTGGATGCGCAGAATTTGATCCTCGAATCCCCTTTGTGGAACGTCGAATATGATGAGGTACTGCGCGCCGTCCCATGGGAGGAAAATGTATATGTTATATTAATGACACCCTTCTGGAGGTATCAGGCGATACATTCGATGAAGCGGTAATTGCGGCGGAATATGGGGGTTGAAAGCCTGATAGATAGCATCACTGAATCGTATTATGGGTAATTTGAGGGGTCCTAGTGATATAGGCGTTTATACATCGGGATAGTGATTTCTATCGTGATGTATGGCTTCCCTTTTAGGCAGATGTAGTGATTAAGGATAAAAAAATCTGTAACAAAGTTTCCGAGACATTTAGGCGAGCGGCACTAAAGATGATCTGTGCATACAGAACAGTTTTGCACCCGATGGCAGCCATATTAGCGCGAATACCGTTTGCATCAGGTCTCAAACAAGTGTACTTGAAGGTTAAGAAGGTTATCAATACAAAAGGATTCATAATTCCTCAAGTTAGGAAAATGATAAGAAATGAAGAATGCATTAGGGCTATTGAGAAATGGAAAAGGAACCTTTTGGCTCTTTCTCGTGGGATACTGGGATTTAGAGTTAAGGAGATTCTAGTAACAGATTTACTTAGCTGGATCGATAGAAGATAAGAAAGATTGATGTTTAGAGTCACACAGATTGTAATTGGACATGGCTGTTTCATGTTTTATCTCTATGAAATACGAAAAGTGGAGACAACCATGCACGCATTGCTTCGAAGTAGTCGATACTGCTCAGCATACCCTGGCGGAGTGCCCGACGTGGGCTGTACAAAAAGCTGAAACACATTTGGAGAGGATCTCTCCCTTGCGAACATTTTAAATAAATCTATAGGTTCCAAAGATAATTGGAAGATGTTCGCAGACTATTGCAAAGAGATAATCCTTTGAGGAAAGAGCTGAAAGAGAGCAGGAACGATTTATAAGCGCAGATGTGCACTTAGACCTGCTCCTCTCCGATAGCTACGGATAATATTTTACAAATAATTATTTCTTGAAGATTGAAACTTGAACATTAATATTCATACGCGTATGAATAGCAGTTTGCGAATCCCTATTCCTTGTATGTGTGAAATGGCTCGTGCTTATATATGGATTTTTGTTTGCACAGTGAATATGGCAAGAAGACGATATGGCAAATGTATAAATAGGGAAGATTGTAAATTCTTGATATTATTATAAACATCAAAGAAAAAAGAAGATATCTGAATATACATAACGATAATTGAGATTATCTCGTTAAATGAGGGAGAAGGGGGCTATCATATGCTGAAAAAGCGATTCCGGAGCCCATCTCTTACAACCATGTGTGTTGTTACATGGAGGGGGGGGTTTAGTTGGTAGGCGTATACCTTGGCGATCTCATAAGTTGGGATCACAAGGAGTATGAATTCAACACACCCAGGTATATACGGACCCTGGGCATTTTCTCTTGACAGGGCAATAGATCCGACGATCAGTCTCCTAACCCGAGCGAGAACCAAGGCATCTCCCTGGTTAGGACTTGGTGAAAATTTTCCCCTCCTACATGGAACAAAAAAAAAGTGCACACACAGTTAGTCGATGCGAATAGCAATATTTCCGCTACTCTCGCAAAGTCATCACAATTTTTCAGGGTTGGGTAATACTAAGTTAAAAAGATAAAAGTTAAAAAGTTAATTAATTTTAACTTAATTACATTTTAGGCTCTTAACTTTTTAACTTTATTTAGTTACATTTTATCCGAACTATTAATTTTTTATTTAATTTTTTTGAAGTCTCAGACATAATACGCGGTAACAGCGATAACTTAAAATGAGGTGAAAATTATAAATTTGAGCAAATTTATTAGGTGTTGACCAATGAAATTATAAATATTCTAGTAAATTTGCTCACTAATTTTCATCTCATTTCACAATCGACTCCCAGATTTCAATCTGTCAGAAATGTGTATTTCGATGTATCTAGTTTCTGATAGATTGAAATCTATTATTCTTTATTATTGTATTAAAATATAATACATCAATACCATCTTCGGCTCATATTGAACGATTGTTTAATGCAGGACTCATTTTCGATAATTTGCGAGGAAAGATGTCCGACGAAAATTTCGAAATGACTTTATTACTTAAATTTAATAAGTATACATGAACAAAATATTGAAACAGTACATATGACAGTTTATGTAAACAATATATATAAACAAAACATTATATAAATAAAATAAAGTATTTTTTAAATGAAATATACATTTGTCATTTCCGTTAATTGTAAGACTGAAATCCTGGAATCATAAAATTAAAGTAAAGAAAAACAAATTTAACTTTTAACTTTTTAATTATTTTTTTTAACTTTTAATTCAATTAATTCAATCATTATAAATTTTTAATTCAATCATATAAATTAACTTGTATCTTAAGTAAGTTAAATTTTCAAGATTGTTAACTTTAACTTAACTTAATTTTAAAAAAAGTTAACTCATTCAACCCTGCAATTTTTCAATCTGACCGATCGATTGGACAAATTCATCCATGAACCGATTAGAGGGAAGACTTTTATGCTATACAAGTGTCACCAGGATATCTTTGTAGAAGGTACAAAAGATTTAATTGAGAAAGAGAGAAAACAGGTTCTTCGGAATGCATTGAGTAATGAGGAATGCCAGCGTCTATTTATTCGTTTATCTTCTTTAAAGCCGTATGATTTAAATTTTCCAGATCTGATCAAACATTTAAAAAATAATTTCATCAACAAATCACTTTTTCAACGCCATTTCGAAGCTTTAAATTTTTGTATTTCGCATGGTTGTTGATATTCTGGACAAGATAAGTATTTTAAGAGATGCTTTTGAGATCAACAATTTTAATACTGATCAACTAAAATATTGCTCGCAACTTTAACACTTAGCAATCATGCATACCATATCGAGCGAACTCTCTTATTCAAAATCGCAGCTGAAAAGAAAAATTGCACGTATAACGACATTAAGGAAATTTATTACACCTACGTAGAGCGCACCGTGGATGTGAACCATGTGGAAAATCAATATCCAGTAGAGATTAGTACCGTTTCAACAAAGATCAAATCAAAATCAAAGAAAAGAGAGACAAAACACAAGATTAAACCGGCAGCTAAAAACTTTCAACCCGCACAATGTCGTGGCTGCAGTCTCACGATCCACAAAAGAGAGGATTACCTTTATAAGGAAGCAGACTGCAGAATCTGCAAGGAAGTTGGCCACATAGCTTGAGTTTGCTCTAGAGGTAAAAAAAAGATCAACACGATTCAATTGTAAGGTGTTTCAGAAGCTGGACGCCGACATCGCGTTTCAATAGAGAGCGTTTAAAAATGCAATTGGATTCGAGCGCGGACGTATTAACTGTGGGGATTGGAGATGTAAATGAAGTTAGATTGTTCTATCTTGCAGTCCTATAGTTCTTGCGTAAATGTCTCAGGCCAACAAATTAATATCAAAGAATTTTTTAATGCCACGTTCTGCTGTAAGGAACATTTGACTTTAAGTCCAGTTATCGTATTAAATCATTCTAATACTGCGTTTATTAGTTCACAGGTTATTATTGAACTTAAATTGGCAAAATACGATCAAGGGATCGTAGACGGTCGGCTCGCTGTAAACACAATCGAAGATGTTAACAAATATTTAGTTAATAAATATTTCTGATTTTTTCAGTAACAGTTCGGGGAATGCACTAAAATAAAAGCCAGATTGAGTCTTAAGCAAGGTGTTCATCTAATTCATGTGCCACGACGTTCCGCTTGCCGTTTGTAATTGAAGATCAACTTAGCTCAGAACTCGATCGCCTTATCGACAATAGTATTTTATCTTCAATCGAAGTTTCGGAATAGGCTGTCCCCATTATTGTCGCTAGGAAAGCAATGGTGGAATTCATATTTACGCGGATTATTCTAAGGTTGAACGAAGCCTTAGAAGCAGACAATTCCAAATATTGAAGATCTGATGGCTAAACTCAGTGGAAATACAATTTCTCGAACGCATATTTTCAAATAAGTTTGAACAAGGAGAGTTAATGACAACTATAAATATCTATCGAGGGGTGTTTAACAGATTAGTTTTTGGATTAAAATCAGCTGCAATTTTCCAGCAAATTTGAAACAAATCCTGACTGGAGTGCCAGGGTTCTCATTTAATTAGACCTCGTTTGTGTAACCAAAAGGAACACGACGCACGATTTTTGGATACTGTGTTGAGTCGTCTGCAGGAATAGGGGTTTCGGCTCAGCATAAAGAAATGTAAATTCGTATATTTCGTCAGTTAAGTATCTGGGTTTCATTATTTCGTTCCGAGGAATTAAACCAGATCCAGCAAGAATTGAACCACTCCGTTCGATACTTGCCTCACGCAACATGAAGAAACTTAGATCTCTCTTAGGTCTAATAAATTATTACAAAAAGAGTTTCTGGGAAACTTTCACCGTTTAAAAGTTCCGCTAAAAAGACTGTTGAAGAAAGACATTCCGTATAAGTGGAATCTTTCCACGAGAGAACTTTTCAGGAAATCAAGGCTATATTGATAAATCTCCTCTTTTTGGCTCACTATGATCCTAAACAGATACTAATCGTCGCAGCAGATGATGCTAGCTCTATAGGCATCAGCGATGTTCTGTTACGCCACCCTGATGATCAGGCTAAAGCCGTTTTCCAAAACATTTTTCATCAAAAAACACTTACAAAAACGCAGCAAGACTACAATCGAATTGAAAAAAAGGCCCTTGCTGTACATGATAACGGTTATCGAATAGTTCCGGAAATTCATTTTTAGCCGTCATTTCATTCTGCAGACGGACCATCGACTTCTTCTAGCCTTATTCCGTACGTCTAAAACAAAAAGATTAGAAAGTACAACAAACTGTCTAAAACGATAGGCACTCCGTCTCATCGGATATGACTTTGAGATAGAATACGTTCAAAACTTTCAGTTTTCTATCTCAAATAGATGCATTATATAGGCTCATTATGAAAGTTAGAGCCGAATCGAATGATTCTGAAATGGAGGAACTATTAGGTGTACAAAAAAGTTCTTTAGATTTGATACAACCGAAATAACAATTTAAATTTTATATATCTTCCTTTTTGTGGTTTTAAAGCGTTAACATTTGGCCTTCTAAAATGCCATATAGTTTGACATTTGATGCACATAACCTCAAAAATCAGTAGTGTTCACGATGGCAATAACAAAAGAGCATATTCGATTTTCCATCCACTTCGCGTTTCATCTGAAGAAAAATGCTGCTGAAGCCAC
>Ga0157363_1003716_pt1 | contig 13861 bp, 13 predicted proteins | sample AttsexASBM1_FD_111477 | JGI IMG/M metagenome (GOLD analysis project Ga0157363, IMG submission 111477) | Fungus gardens microbial communities from leaf cutter ant in Ribeirão Preto, State of São Paulo, Brazil - Atta sexdens ASBM1 | ecosystem: Host-associated > Fungi > Mycelium > Unclassified ...
AAATTCTGAAAAAATTTTTAGTTCTATAAGAAAAAAATAAACAATTTTTATCTCTTATAGTTAGTTTTTCTGTAAAGTTGATGGTATTTGAATAAAAAATTATTGAAGACCAATTTTTGGCAAATGTTGGCAATTAATATCTTGTTAACTATTGCGAAAAATAGTAGAGGGCTTTTCTTCTCAGTTTAGTCCATTCTGCTCCTGTGCGAAAAACTTATCACTAATTTCCAAACCTGTATATATATATACACGTATAAAATTGTGTGTGTGTGTGTGTGTGTGTGTGTGTGTGTGTGTGTGTGCGGCGTGTGTGTGCGTGTGTGCGCGCGCGTGTGTGTGTGTGTGTGTGTGTGTGTGTGTGTGTGTGTAAAATACAAATCAATTCATTAAAGAAATGATTTGACAATATAAAATCAATAACATTTCTATAACGTACATATATAATGATCAGTTTAGTAAAAGAAAAACAATTTTCATCACATTTGGACTCAAGTACAAATTAAAACTCACCCATTTTTGGTTCTTGAATACTTTGTTGTTGTTCCTCACTGCCTGTCCAGGTTTCAATGGGCCGATTAAAACCATGAGCAGCAGAGGTAGATGATGGATCGTTGCGGTTTGCGAATGTTCTTGGACCAAGACCTCGGCCCCCGCTACGACATCCACGACCTGATCTTCCGGATCCACCCCTACCTCTTCTGCTATAGCTGCCATCGCGCATACCATCTTCCATGTTCCTCTCGTTCTCCTTATTTTCTCGTCCGCGCCCTACCCAAACAATTTTATAACGATTACAATTCATAAAATAAAGTCGGAATCTTTGTAATCTTGCTGCACAATAAGAATTAACAAGGAGAAAAAAATCATTTTAGATTGTATATATCTATTCCTACGGCCCGATTGCACTAACATTACTCTGACTTTAAGCAAGGCTTAAAATTATCTCTGTCTCTCTCTTCGCTTTAAAACGAGATTGTTTTAAGTCTTGCTTAAAATAAGTTGCTGCAACCGGACCTAAGTGAATAAAAAATGGAAACTAACATCCACGATTGTCATGATTAACGCGGCCGCGCATACGCGGAGGACCACCACCACGTTGGTTACGTCGTTCTTCCCAATCGCCATTGTCGTCCTGTCCGCCCAACTGATCTGTGGTCTGCTTGGAACCGCTAGGCTGACGAGGCTTCTTCTTTTTCACCTCCCATTCTGTTTTCACTCCTTCCAGAAGATCGTTAACAGCACGGTCCAAATCTCCATCACTATCATGCAGAGCCATGATCACCTCATCTTCCGAACGTCGAGTCATATCCATGACCTGTTTAATGCGTTCCTTCAGAATAGGGTCCTCGCCTCCCGCCATTCTGGTATCGATGATTTGCGCGTTGCGCATTTGATTTGTGTTTTGCTATATAAAAATCGTTACAGTTTTCTTTAGAATATTTGATGTTACAATATTTTATATATATATATAAATACATATGTATATACATATATATATACATACTATACATCTTATTTAGGTGTTTTAGCCTCATAGATAAAATAAATAGATAAAATATTATATCAAAAATAAAATAATAAGCTATTATGTTAAAAATATGTATTTGCTTATAAGAATCAATATCTTCATTTTAGATTTACATTACAATAATATAATGAGATGACGTGACGATGACGATTAAGTAAAAACAATTAACTTGTAATTGGTAATCTCACATATCCTATGTATATTATTTTATAAATGATATGACTTGGTTAAAAGTTTTTAAGAGAATATACATTATTGTAGTATGAGACTGTAATCCATTTTGGGAATATTCACACTAATAAATAAGTCAATACAAAAATAAATTTGTTTCGGACCAACCTGAGCCTTGTCATGCTTGGTCGAATCTGATGATTTAGTTTGATGATGATGATCAGATTTGCCATGTTGTTGTGATTTATTTTTATTGGTGCCTCTTCCACCAGAGGACACCAAGGATTTGTTGCTTGAACTCATTGCCAACTAAAATCCCACGTACCTTAGCACTCACCGTATCACACTATATACACTCTCTATTTACAGTCTGAAACAGAATATATTTGCTGTTATGATGCAATAATTTATTATTTATAATTATAAATAAAATTATGATTGATTTCCAATAACACAAATCATTTGATCATAAAGTACTTTTAGGAGCATCATTAATAAAAAAACAAAGATCACAGGAATACGTTACAATCTGATCATACAATAAGAATCTTGCCATGCAAAGCAATTATTATAATTTTTAAGAACAAACAATACCAAAAATTGAATTATATTATAAATATTATAAAAATAATAATCTTTAAAATTTCCAACTTATATTAATTATTCCTATATTTCTCTTACTATAATTCTGTGATTTGAATTACTTAAATATCTATAGAAATATCTCATTCATCTATAGAAATATTCTCATACATCGTTATTATAAAATCTGTATGTAAAATGTATTAGTTTTTCTTCAGATTTATGAATTAACTCAACAAATTCTTTCTGTAAAAACAAAGTGTAAGAAATATCTTTATTACTGATTTATTTAGAGATGAACAACAAAGCTCGGTATTTGCAAAAAAAATCTAAACTTGTGATAAATTCAACTGCTACTAAAGTTTTGTCACTTCCGAGGAATTAGATATAAAGATTTTGGTGGACAGATTTGGTGGATAAATTACACTTGTAAAATACGTACTAATGAGAAAGCATCAGATTAGGGACATCCGATAACAATAAACGATGGAAGATGTGGGATCCGCCTCAGGAAAAATAACGAAAGTTGAACGAATGTTAACGCTTATCACCTCGACGACTTGGAGCGATAGCGAGAAAGTCGCGTCGCTCACGATGACGACGTTAGGTCATGGAATACACGCGTGTAAAAGTTTCACGGAACGTCTGGCCACGTCAAGACGATCGCGTGCTTTTGCGATGCGTGTCTTGAACACAAACGCGTCAAGATACCTAACGGCGAGGCGAGGCTCGGCGGGAAACGCACTATACGTCGCGGAATTTTCCGTTGGAATTTTCACGGAGAAGTCTCTTATTCCGTCGTCACAGCGGAGATTCAGTAAAAGAATAAAAAAAAAAAGGGGGGGAAAACACTCCGTCGGGCGCGTCGTCGACCACTCGCACGCCGTTGCACGCCGCGAAAAACCGTGCGTAGAAATGAAATAAGAGGGAGAAAGAGAGGAAAAAGAGAGAGAAAGAAAGAGGTGGTACGGAAGGGTAGCAGCCTAGCAGCTCACGCCAAGAGGCGGCACGCGCACAAAGAAATTTCTGGTAACAACGCGCGATTACTCTCGGTGGACGAGAATATTTTTCAGCAGGCCATGTGCACGATGGACGCCATTTCTGCAATGCGAGAGGAAGGCTTGTCAAGCATCGCCGCGGCGATGCATCAATGGATCCCGACGAAGTCTCGGAATGGCCGAGAGACGGAAGAATCTTTGCGTGTAACTCACGGCTGTCGTGGACGTTGTGCGGATGCCTCGGCAGGCGCGATGGGGAGCGGAAGCGTGCGAGATTCACGGCACCTCGGCGCTTGGGGCCGCGGCGCGCGAAAAACCACGAGAAAAACAACAGATTCGCTATCGTACCTGGGTTAGTGCGCTCAAAACGCAGCTCGGTCACGTGACCGCAGGGCCCCCCTTCCCTGATGCACCAAGGCACCAACTAGTGCCCAACAGCGCAGCCAGCACCGCTTTTCCTCGCTCTTTATTGGGCTCTGTGTGCGTGCGTATGGCGTGTGCCGTCAGACGTTCCGTCAGACCGGCAATCGAAGCAAAAGTAAACTCAACGCGCCACGTTGCACCGCCTGCTGTCTGCGGAAGGACCGCCATGCGCAAGTATGCACAATTCCGGAAGTGTCGATAGTGTCGATATCCACTCACATGGAAATCGAAGAGAGGCAATCCTGTCTACGTTTGACGCTTTGAAACGAAATGAAAGTTAAAAAAAACGTAATTAATAATAACCATATAAGAAATAATTATATAAATGTAAAAATAATTGGATTTAATGAAAGATCCACTTTTTGCATCCGCGAGTATCATAAAACCTTTTTCTTGGGATGAAAAGTGAAAAGTGATCTAATTTTTATTTATGGATCCATAAGTAAGAACCAATCGCTTGGAAAGCAAGCTGCATTTCGAAATCCATCGAAAAGAAAATGATTACAACCTTTTAGATCCTGACTCTATGTGTATCAAGTGCATGATGTAAACTAGACAGTGAAAAATTTCTCCATCAATTTTCTTGTTCACCAAATGTTAAGGATAGATGATGCATCATGCACATCATGCGTGAAACGGAATGCACTCGAAATTGATGGAGAAATTTTGGTGGAATGCACTCTTAAAATTTTAATTTTTCACTTTCCATCTTAGGGAAAGTATAAAGTTTTATAAAGCCAGTTCTACATTAGTTGCAAGCTGATCGCAAGTTTGTTGCGACAGCCAAAATGAAGCATTAATTTCAAAAGCTTCAGATTGGCTGTCGCAAACTTGCAACTAATGTAGAATCGACTTAATTAATAGATTACGCTGTCCAATAGGAAAATTTATTTTCTAGAGTTTTATTCTCTAGCTAATAAAAGGAACAGGGAACAGAGAACAAAAAATAAAAGCTCCGCACAGTAAAAGGAACAGGGAACAGAACAGAATAAGAATTTCAACCTATCAAAAATCATGTATTGTGGAATACACAGTTTCTGATAGGTTAAAATTCTTATTCTATGTTCTCTCTTATTGTTCTTTTCTATTGTGCAGAGTCCTAAGAATTTCCAAACTTGCATAACCACATAAGTATATGCATAAAGAAAATTATCCAATCACATTTTGTGTGCACCTTTATAGGAGAAATGCAATTGGATAATTTTCTTTATACATACATTTATGCGGTTATGCAAATTTGTGTAGATATACTTTAAGCCCGGATCTACAATAGATTTTTAAGCTTTAAATCATAAGAAATGGACGAATCACGTTGCGTGCAACATGTCCCAATCGTACCTTCTGAGATGAGGCAAATGGAACATACTCTTAGGTTTGTTCGCATAATCTAACATGCTCCTGCCATAGTTTCTACTCACTCTAATGAAGGCATTGGAGTGAGAAAGAGCAATGACAGGAGCATATTTGAGCATGCGAACAAACCTCATGATTGATCCATGGAGTATGCTCTAACGCGACGCGAACATCTAGTCGCCATATTGATATTCTGGTGACGCGAACGTATTGGAGCGTGTTGGGCATGTTGAAGCGTGCGACGCGAATAAACCTCTAATGAAATCAATCCAGTAATTAAGTTGACAGTTTTCTCCGACAGGAGCGCTTGAATTTGTTCTTCCACAGAGCTTTTCCGAAACTGTGTTTTGAACTCATTTTTTTTTCGTAATCGATCGTTTGAGTTTGGTCTTCTTTTTAATCCGGTTCTACAATAGGTGATTTAAGTCATAAGGAATGGACGAATCACAATCGATTATTCTTTTTGCATTCGACTGTAGTTGATTAATTTCTTACGACTTAAGGCTTAAAGCACATTGTATATCCGAACTAAGAAATTGACCAATTGAAAAAAATAAAAATAAAAATTGAAAAAATAAATAAAATAAAAAGAATAATTAAATAAAATTAATGAAATTAGAAAAATTAAAAAAATAAAATAAAATATTAATACAATAAAATATAATATAACATAAAAATATAATATAACTTTTATATAGAAAAGTAGACTTATGTAAATGCAATAAATTAAAATGTCAAGGCTTAATATATAATATATTATATAATAAAAATTATTGCTCTAGGCTAATCTTATTTAGTTATTCCTACATTAAGATTACGGATCGAAATAAGTATCAAGTCAGAAGTTTGAAAGTCTATAATTGTAAAATTGTGTTTAACTGATTCTTCGGTTGTTGTCGAAAATCAGCTCAGTTAACAATTTTATATAAACGTCATTCCGAGGATTTCTTCAACGACTATCCTATATTCTGTATAGTTAAATGTCAATTTCTGATTAAAAAATTATATTTAATTCAATATATATAAAAAATTATATTTAATTCAATATATATTGATGAGAATTTATTTTTCACTTACATTAATTTATGCAGAATAATCAATCCATAATTTCTTAACGTAGGAATAACTAAATAAGATTAGCCTACAGCGATAATTTTTATTATGTATTATATATTAGTCAACATTGGATGGTTTGTAGTGGAGTAGTTTGACATTGGATGGGGTTACATAAATACGTTTTCTTTATTATATTATCACTGATGAAGACTTCATAAGTCGAAACGTTTGAAATTTATAGCGTTATACGAATGTAATAAAAGATGAATTTTATTAGTTGACTACATTTGCTCGTTTTTTTAAAAAAGCCTTGACATTTTAATTTATAACTTTTATATTATTAAAAACGCATTATATAAAAACGCTTTTCAAATAATCGAGGTAACACAAAATCCGAAATGAAACGAGGCACATATCCGACCGTTCGAATGGTCTCACGGATTAGGTTAGATGACATGCTCACTTTTCCTAAATCTATTCGTGTCACATTGGAGCACATGAAGCACATGAGCACATGAATACAACTGTTCCAACCGCCATCTTATCTGTGATCCAAATGCTCTCTGGATTAATTTGGAGCATGCGACGCGAACAAACCTTATTATGTTCTTAGTTATTGGCTGAATTTCATTATGTCTCATGTGTTATGCATTATGCAAGAATCTGTGCTCTCCACTTAAAGCGGGGAGCACAAACTCTTGCATAACATGTAACACATAAAAAATGTGCTAATTAAATGTCCCTCGTTTCTTTCCTTTCCATGAAATAAAGAACTTAAATTGATTAAATTTAGTATGCATTACGTGTTGTGTTATGCATAAGGAAATACCAATCGAAATCCTTTATTTCCTTCTTTTCTATGAAATAAAGAACTGTGATTAGTTCGATTTCTTATACTCATATGTTATGCGTTATGTAAGAATCTGTGCCGCTTAAGTGTGCAGGCAAGGAATAAAAAATATTTTAATGCAAGATAAAAATGGCGTCCTATAGTGTTTACACATGAAAGTATTAGATTTATGTGATGAAAAGTAATAGAGTGGGAACTCTATCAATTAAAATTATTGAAATGCATTAGTGTTCGTCTGCACATATACGTTAAATACAAGATTATCGAAATTGAATTTCTATAAACATATAAAAAGAATTCATTATTAATAAATAATTGTTTGATAAGTAAACATTAATATATAAGTATTTATTTTTCCAGCATACAGGGTGGGCCATCTAGCGTTTGGAATTTCAACTATCGATTATTTTGAGTTTGAAAGGCGTAATAACATTTATAACGTATCAAAAATTTAATTTTTTGTTTGACATTTACAAAATGGGTCGCTATACACTTGAACAAAATTGGGAAATATTGAAAACTTACTTCCAAAGTGGTGAGTCTTCAACTCAAACTGTAAGAAATTTACGTGGAAAATTTGGTAGAAAAGAAATGCCTTCAACGCAGTTGGTGGATCAATTTGTGAAGCGAATTCGGCAAACTGGATCCTTATTGGATAAAGCAATTCGTTCACGTGCTCGTCCAGTAAGGTCAACCGAAAACATTGCTGCTGTTGCTCAGAGTGTGCTTGAATAACTATCAACATCAACTCGCCATCGTTCTCAAAACTTGAATGTTTCACGCACTTCTTTGAGAAGAATTTTGAATAAAAACCTCGGTATGAAGCCATACAAAGTTCAATTAGTGCAAGAATTGAAGCCGCATGACCATCCGATGCGTTTTCGATTCGCCCAATGGGCTGAACAACGCTTGGTTGAAGATGAACATTTTTACCGAAAAATCATCTTTTCTGACGAAGCTCATTTTCATCTCGGTGGCTATGTAAACAAGCAGAATTGTCGTATTTGGGAGTCAGAGAATCCGCACGTCGTCATGGAGAAGCCGATGCATCCACAACGAGTGACTGTTTGGTGTGGTTTTTGGTCCGGCGGCATCATTGGGCCATTTTTCTTCGAAAATGAGCAAGGAGCTGCCGTCACTGTCAATGGCGAGCGCTACCGCGCCATGCTAAACGAATTTTTACTTCTCAAATTTGAAGAGGAGGACACAGACGATATTTGGTTTCAACAGGACGGCGCACCTTGCCACACAGCCAACGCTACAATCGATCTTTTGCGCACTGTCTTCGAAAATTGCATAATCAGTCAAAATGCTAATGTCAATTGGCCTCCTCGCAGCTACGATTTGACTCCGCTGGACTATTTTTTATGGGGAATCGAAAGGATGAGTGTTACGCTAACCAGCCAGAAACGATTCAAGAATTAAAATATGAAATCAAAGTTGCCATCGATGAAATACGCACTCATACAATGGAAAATGTATTGAAAAATTGGGTTGATAGAATGGGGTATTATGCAGTCAGTCGTGGAAGTCATTTGAATGAAATTGTATTTCATGTTTAATGGCAATGTACTACTTTTCCAATAAAGCCATAAATTTTGAAAAATATTCATGCGTTTTTTTTTAGAGCCAAATTAAATTCCAAATTTTAAATGATCCATCCTGTAAATATAATCATTTATATCGTTGAGGATAAAATTGCGGTCTGAAATTTTTATGACTGGATTCCACATCAATATTTCTAAAATTGTGAAAGATTAGAAAATTTATTTTAAATATTTTATGAATAAAGATAATTATTATATAGTAAAAAAATCCACAAGAAAATAAAATTGTGATATATTTTTTATTATAACAAAAGATAAGAAAAAAACCCTTTAAATTAAAAAAGCTTACAACAATAGTCCATTTTCCGAAAAAGTCGCTCTAGCGACAAAATTTCAGGGAATCCAATCATAAAAATTTCGAATCGACAAGCAATTTTACTCCCAACGATATAAATAGTTATATTTATATGCTGAAAAAATGAATATTTATCAAACAATTATTTATTAATAACGAATTTCTTTTTATATGTATAGAAATTCAATTCTTGTAATCTTGTATTTAATATGTACAAACAGTAAGTTGCATCCCAATAATTTCTGATTAGTTGATTTCCATTCTATTACTTTTCCGAAATTCTGACTATCACAGCACCCTAGGCACGGATCCTCATACGCAACAGCGCTTTGACACCGAACACTGATTGGTGAATAGAGGTACATTTTACTCCCACAACCGGCTTTTCACCAATCAATGCTCTGTGTCAAAGCGCTATTGCGCTCTGTATAAGAATGAGGTTTAAGTTGGAGTATCGCGTAACCAATAAGGATAGAGTCCCATGAAGCGTATTTGTCGCGTATTACATAATTACATAATTAATCAATAATCAGTAAACACGAAATCAAAACAGCGGATCGCTTCTGATTGGTTACGCGATACATAGTAAATACATGGGACTCCAGCCTTAGATGCAATTCACTGTTGTAGTTTTATTGATTATTGATTGGTTATGACTCCGGCACACTAGCGCAATGTTAGTTGCACGCGACATGCGATATCCCTAGTAAGCCGAAGTTATTACGCGGTTATGCGTTGGATTTGCACCCTAAGCAACTCTATTCCAATCAGCGCTATTCGGAATAATGAAGATTGATTGCTTCTATGACGCCTTCCGTTCAGTCATATCAGTCGTTTTCTGCACCGTGATTTTACCCTAAAAGTACGCTCCTATGCGGAATTTGTAATTGATTCTTCACTCCACCGATTCCGTTCCGCTAAGGTGTTTTCTTATATCCCATGAAGTCGAATTTGCGAATTGCGCAATTAACTTGACCAATCGCAAAAGTCTTCCCGTAGATCACTTTTATTATTTTATATATACCAGAGAGCCATATTAGCAATAATTAGCATCTTAAGACATTGAATGCATTCAGCAGAACACAACAGTTTTGCAACCGTTTTATGATTGCTGAGATAGGACCATTCCTCCTGATTTAAAAGCATAACCCAATCAGCGCGATAAAAATTTTCAATAGTTGCAAAATAAATTCTGCTAAACGCAGCCATCGCTTGAGATTAAGAACGGACTACGGATTCCAGTTTATATATTTGATTTGCCATATTTTTCAAGACGTGCTTTGAATAGGATGAGATAGATTATGTATAGGACAGAATGAAAGTGAAGCCACAATAGAAGGAATAAGGAATTAGAAATAAAAGTATATTTTTGTTAGAGCGAGCCGTTCCAACCAGCCATTTTAATGACAAAGAAGATCACGTAATTAAAATTGACGCTTGATATTTGTCAATTTTGACACGTGATCTTTTTTATCACTAATAAAAAAGATCACGGCCGATTAGAGCGGCCGTAAAAATGTATCTTAAGGAATAAAGATTTCAACTTATCAGATACTCTGGAATTCGCGGCTTCTAATAGATTGAAATCATTATCCTTAGGGTGTCATTACATATGAATTTATTAGAATACTAATAATTTCATTAGTCGACATCTATCCAGATAGCACAGTAATGTTTTAAAAATATATTTAAAACGTACATGTTGGATGTATTAAAAACATCCAAATTAGATTCATGGATATTTAAAAAATGTTTTAAAGACATCCAGTGTTGTCCAGTACCATTTTGGATTTCTTAAAAACATCCATTTTAGGTCAAATAGACTAAAACTAGACTAAATTAATATATTAAACAAATTTTAGACTACAATCAAAACAAAATAATTCTTAAATGAATATTATGATTAATATCTTATTCTAGAATACACATCATAAAATTATGATAAAAAAAACGTTTTTCTCTGAATTTAAGAACTAATTTCATAGTGCTTTGAAACCATTATGTTACCCATTCGGTTGCATATCGCCATCTTTGACTTCTGAAATCATATATATCAAACCGCTGCTCTTCGATGATTCACGAATATTTATATAATCACGGATGTTGTGATACATCATTTCAATACCCTGATAGAAATTTGTACAGTTCAATTGAACATCCAGTCAGTTACTGTCTAATATTTAATCTTAATATTATAATGATTATTTTCAAGTTAGGACAGTACCAGTCATCATGTATCTCGTCTTCGACTAGAGATCTCCACAGTCTCTCTCTGATCGATAATAATACACCATATTGATACGGTACGAGTTATGTAACATAATGTACCTAAATAGTATGAAGTATAGACTTTTAGTGTCGTTGAAAATTTTCAATACAACACAGATGTCCTAAGGACATTCATAGGACATTCAGAAAACGACATGTGCTATCTAGGTAGTAAATTTGCTCACTTTTGTAATTTTCATCTTGTTTGAAGATACAGAATCGATCCCAAAATTTCAATAACTAAACTTTATTAGATTTCTGCGTTTCTGCATTTCCATGTTTCATGTAATGGCACCCTTATTCATAATTTTTTATTCCTCCTATGTAGATACATCATAAAATATTTGCACTTCATTCTATCTTGTGCATCTATCTCATTCTATTTTGACGTCCTAAAAAGTAGAATGGCGGACCAATTAGAAATTGTCTAACAGTGTTACTGTTATTGATAAATTCTTTTAAATCATCCAATCAGCATTTTAAATCTGGAAGAATACATCAATAGCAGCGAACACTCCACTATTAAATTCGCTGAACGCAGCCAATGATGCTTGCAGTTCTATAGAGACGCTTCATAATTTTTGACAAAATTTTTGACATTCTGGCACGAACATTCAGGTGAATAGCTAGTGATTAAAATTTAAAAAACGTAAAAATTTAGAAATGTCTAAATCATAAATAATTATATTACGACAATAAGTGGCCATGCATCATGCATTTTAAGTAAAAACATAATATACTTCCATTATGCATTTAAATGAAATGGATAAAAAATGTCGGACTAATCATAAACCGAAGAGAAGGTGGCCAAACTCCGATTAGAGAGACTCTATCCATCGACATATAGGCTACGGTCGATTTGGACGCTCACGCGCTTTAAGCGCTTGTAATCATTATTCTATCATTATCATTCATTAGACGTGAAATAAGAATAAAAGAATTGAAAAGCGCTGAAAGGATCTAAACTGTTGGATGATTTAAAAGAATTTACCAATAACAGCAGATGCACATCATTAGACAAATTCTGATTGGCCCGCCATACTTCTTAGGACCAAGAACGAGATACACAAGATAGTGTAAATAATTGACAACAGAGAAAAATATCAACAGAAATAGGGTGCTCCTTATTTCGATCAGACCTGTTTTTTTCTTCGATTTGGTAGATTTTCGTTTTGCCACTGAGCCTGACGCTGTTGGTATCTCTGTTGTGTCTATATCTAATAAATTTTTTACAATAAAATGAAATGCGGATATTTTTATGGTGTGATAATAAAAGGAATAAGGAATTATGATCTATATATGTCGATGTTTCTACTCCATGATAGAAATTCTACAATCAGAGTTTGGCGAATGTGGATCAAAAATGGCGACTAGAAACAGATGACAGATACTGCTTTCTCTTATGAACGTATATAAAAAGTGTTAGAATATGTGACAACAATACCTGAAAAAACTAATCGAATTGATCAATTGATCAAATTATGTATTTCGTTAATTTTATCTTTGTTCGAAATCTCGGAGTTTCTAATCTCTTTGACACAGATTTTATTCATCTACTTGTAGCTATCTATCTTTTTCTTTTCTTCGCACTTGTTTTCCAACATACAATGCTATCCGATGAATACCGAATGGATCAAAGTGGAGAACCAATCAGGAGTTTTCGTCAGCTTTTGCCAAACTCTGATTATAGAATAAAATCTTTACCTCATGATAGAAATCTATATGTACATTTATATGCAAACGTCAAGCGTCAAGCAGAAGCAGCCAATCAGTTGGACGATGTAGTCAGTGGTATAAAAAATATTTGTTATGCCACTGTACAAATCACCTCGTTGATTGATTGCTACTTTTGCTGCTTGATGCTTGAAGGTTTTTACACCAATGCTCGACGCGTCAAAATAAATTATTGGAAGTACAAATTAATTCGGTCCGTTTTTTTGTGCATTTATTTCAAAACAAAATGAATGAACAGATCAATTAAAGTATTGTCCATCGCTGCCTACTACTTTTTTCTATCACTCAGGGAATTTTCGAATTCCATTTCAAAAAAATGACTCGTCTTTGGAGGCGATCCAATTTTGGAGCCAATTTTCGATTTCTGAAAGAAGTGAACCGGTGACTTGCTGCATCCTTCGGAACAACCAGTAATCAGAAGGAGCAATGTCCGGAGAATACGGCGGGTGCGATAAAACATCCCTTTTGAGCGTTTCCAAATATTATTTTACGACTTTAGCGACATGAGGTCGAGCGTTGTCATGAAGAAAAATAACTTTATCATGTCTTTACTCATATTCCGACCGTTTTTCTCGCAATGCACGGCTCAAACGAATCAATTGTAGCTGATTTCGGCCATAGTGTTGAGGTCGATGGCAACGATTGACCAGGCTTAGCGTAGTATTTTTTCTTCTTGGGGTTGTCGTAGAATATCCTCTTCTCATCTCCAGTCACAATTCGATTAAAAAAATCTTTTCTCTGTTGTCTTTGAAGTTGTCAGCTGTTGAAAAATCAACTCTCAAGTGAAAAATCAACGTCTCTCGGTATCAGTTCATAAGGCACCCAATTTCCTTTTTGAATCATTCCCATGGCTCTCAATCGTATAGAAACGGCTTGTTGAATTATCCCCAATGATTTTGCAAGCTCCTCTTGCGTTTGACTCTGATCTTCTTCGAGTAATGCCTCTAATTCTTTGTCTTCGAATTTTTTTGGCTGTCCAGAGCGAGGCTTGTCTTC
>Ga0157363_1003717_pt1 | contig 13860 bp, 7 predicted proteins | sample AttsexASBM1_FD_111477 | JGI IMG/M metagenome (GOLD analysis project Ga0157363, IMG submission 111477) | Fungus gardens microbial communities from leaf cutter ant in Ribeirão Preto, State of São Paulo, Brazil - Atta sexdens ASBM1 | ecosystem: Host-associated > Fungi > Mycelium > Unclassified ...
ACAAGGATACAAGTCCACAGAAGGATAATATGACTATAAAACAGAAATAGAAATAATATATGGAGAAAGAAAACAATCTATGGATATAAGAAAGTCTAACAACAACTTCAAAGATAGGAAGCCAAAATGCTTCAATTGCAACAAATATGGCCATATGGCTAAGAAATGTTGGAAGAAGAAAGAGAAGGAAACAAGAAAATGTTTCAAATGCAACAAAGAAGAATGCATTGTGAAAGACTGTAAAGAGAAGCAGTCAATGAAGAAACAAAAGAATCAGGAAGAATCAGACAATGAGAACAATAGAGAAGATGACAAAAGAAAGGGTTTTGGTGAAGATCTCTATAAAATCTCAGAATAAATATGTTATTCCTAACTGATAGAGTAATTCTGAGAAAGAATTAAATATATGAGCAAATATCAAAACAAAGAATGGGAAGAACCTCAAAGTCAAGACATTGGTTGATTCTAGATGTACACATATAGGAATTGATGAACAATTGGTCAAGGGCAGGAGAATTCAGACAAAACTGATCAACTTCTCATTTGAAGTTTTTAATACAGATGAAATGAAGAATAGAGAGGTAACCAGGATAGTATCTTTAGAAATAAAAATCAACAGACACAAAGAGCAGCTAGAAGCTGCAGTAATGGATTTAAATAGCATGAACATGTTTTTGGGACATGATTGGCTAGTCAAGCACAATTCAAAGGTCAATTGGAAAAACAGAACAATACAGTTTACAAGGTGTCCAGGATCTTGCAAGATGAGATACTAGAATATAGAGTTCAAAACCAGAAGAATACAGGCCACAGAAAACAAAGAACAGGACAACAGAGAAATTGGAAAGGAACCCAATGCAACAAATTCAGAGGATTTACAAGATTATATTTGACCATTCACCCATTTGTTCAACAAAAAGAAATTTGCGAAATTGCCAGAACAATGGGAATAAGATCACAAAATAAACCTCACAAAGGAAGTACTCAGAGAACCAAATACAAAAGCCTATGCAATGACATTGAAAGAAGAAGAAGCTCTCAATCAGTGGCTGGATGAATAGCTAAAAGCTAGGTTGATAGTAGAATCAAAATTGAGATATGTGGCCCCATGTTTTTATATTCCAAAGAAGAACAGTTCACTATAGCTGGTTCAAGATTACAGAAAGCTCAATCAAGTTACTATCAAAGACAAGATGTCACTCCCATTAATAGGAGAAGTTATCAACAAACTGAAGGAAGCAAAGTACTTCAATAAACTTGATCTTATTTAGGTATACAAGAACATATGAAGAGAAGGTGACAAATGGAAAATGGCTTTCTTGACAGACAAGGGATTATTTAAACCACAGGTCATATATTTTGGACTGTGTAATTCACTGGTAATGTTGCAAAGGATGATGAATAGCATATTCTGGGAGCTGTTATATGAAGAAGTATTGGCAAATTATATGGATGACTTCATAATACCAGTCAAAACAATGAAGGAATTAGAAGAAAGAAAGATTTGATTTTTAAAGATTGCAGAGAAGCACAACTTATGTTTCAAAAGATCTAAGTGTGACTTCAATATGGAGGAAATTTCAATACTTGGAGTAGTCATTGTAAAGGGACAAGTTCAAATAGAACAAGATAAGATAAAAGTGGTCAAGGAATAGAAGATGCCAATGAAAATCAAGAAAGTTGAAAGCTTTCTGGGATTTGCAAATTTCTACAGGAAGTTCATCCAGAATTTCAGTCATACAGCAAGACTATTGAATGAGTTGAAAGGAAATAAATAATGGGTATGGACAGAAGAACACCAACAGGCATTTGAAAAATTAAAGGAAAAGATAACAAGTCAACATGTACTCTCCTTTCCAAAAAGGGAAGGTAAATTCAGAGTAGAAACAGACACCTCAGGATATGCTATAGGAGAAGTACTATCACAAGAACAAGAAGGAAAGTGGAAACCAATAGCATTCTTATCTAGGACAATGCAACCAGTGGAAAGGAACTACTAGATATATGACAAAGAACTATTGGCCATTGTGGAAGCTTTAACCAAGTGGAGAAAATACTTATTGGATGCCACAGAAAAGTTCAAAGTCTAGACAGACTACAAAAATCTCAAGTATTTCAGGAAACCTCAAAAGTTGAATGAATGACAAGCTAGATGGTATCTAAAATTACAAGACTATGACTTCATGCTGTGACATATTCTAGAGAAAACAAATATGAAGTCAGACATCTTGTCAAAGAAAGACCAAGTAAAGATACAAGACAACAACAAGGACATACAAATGTTGAAAGAAGAATTATGGACAAGGAGAATAATGGCTGAAATAACTATGTTCCTTTGGAACATAGTAAAAGACTCAAGTTTATTGGAAGAAATATGAAGAAACAATACTAAGAAACATAAAGTAGAACAAGAACTGAAGAAGGAAAACAGTTTAGCTTGGGAACAAGATGGAATTATATACATGGATAGATGAATTTACATTCCAAATAACAAAAAGATCAAGAAACAAATTTTGCAGGAAAATCACAATCTTATAGACATAAGCCATCCAAGACAACAGAAAATGTTTGAACTGGTCAAAAGTAACTACTTGCAGCCAGAGATTAAAGAATATATCAAAAAATATGTTCAGTGATGTATTGAATGCCAATAGAACAAGGTCCAACACCAAAAATTGGGAGAGCTTCATCTGCTCGATATACCACAAGGACTATGGCAAGAAATTAGCATTGATATAATTGGACCATTACCCAAGTCAAACAGAATGGATGCTATTGTGGTAATAGTAGATAGGTTCACAAAAATAATTCAACTAAAGGTAATGACTACCAATATATCTTTAGAAAGAATAGCAAAAATCTACAAAGATGAGATCTAGAAACTTTATGTAGTACTAAGGAAAATCCTTAGTAACAGAAGACCTCAATTTGTATCAAAATTTATGGAAGAATTGATAAAAGCATTAGAAACCAAGAGAATACTTTCAACAGCATATCATCCTCAAATAAACAGTCAAACAGAGAGGATTAACCAAGAGATAGAGACTTTCTTGCAGCACTATGTCAATTACAAACAAGACAATTGGACTGAATAGATAGTAGTAGCCAAGTTTCATTACAATGATAAAAAGCATGCAGTAACAGGCCAAACACTATTTGTCTTAAACTTTGGAAAACATCTATGGAAAGGAAACTTGGAGATACAAACAGAGATTCATAAATTGGAAAAATTTCTAATAGAATTAGAAAGAAGCTGGGAGGAAGCTATAAAAGCTATAGAAGCAGCATAAAAACCAATGAAGCAGTTTCACAGAAAACAAAGGAATCCTCAAGGGTTAAAGGTTGAAGATAATGTGTGGTTGGAAAGCAAAAATATCCATTAAAACAAACCTTCAAAGAAGCTAAACCAAAAAAGATATAGATCCTTTAAGATCTTAAAGAACATTGGTCTAGGAGTGTTTCAGCTTGAACTTCCAGAAGGATGGATGATTCATAATATGTTCAATGAAGACCTGCTGACAAGGTGCAGAGATCTACATTTCAAAGAACAACACATAGAACTAGTACCTCTACCCACAATTATTAATGAAGAAGAGGAATATGAAGTTTAAAAAGTCAGAAAGCATCAAAAACAAGGATGGAGAACACAATACCTGGTATATTGGAAGGGTTATGGGGATGAACATGACCAATGGATTGCAAAAACAGGATTGTCTCATGTAAAAAAGGCAACTGAAGACTATTGAATGAGGATTTTGAGTTGAAACCTATAAAGAAGGTATTAGGAACAGACCAGCTACTGAACCAGTTACACTAAAAGTGTATAATGTCAAGCTTAGCTTTGACATCTGGCTAGTACTTTTTATTTATTTTTCTGGATTTTATATTTATTTTTCTTTTTATTTAATGATGAAGAGGCATGTGACTTCAATCACATGACTTGTCACATGATATGAGGTCATAGGCCCAGAGTGGACTAGAGTGGATGGGGAGAGTCTAGATGAATAACATCAAGAAGCATGTTAACTACATTGTTACTACATAGTGTACACATAATACACTTATGAATGATGCATGGACTTTAGAGTAGGATGCATAGCAGAAACATAGTCATAGCATAGACTACATATAATAGTATAAATAAAGTAATAATACAGCAGGGACTCCTTGTCAAGTTCTCTTATGATCCCTACATCAATAGCCTACTGAGAGCTTTGCTATCTTATGTGATTATTAGTCTTTGTGACTAGTGGTTGCTACAATAGAGGGGGGTAAAACTCTATGTTAATAGTTCACAACATCACTCAATACCTGAAATGTCTTCTCAAATCACCAACAACTATATGACTGTACCAACATTGTCCAACCCATACATTACCAGAAAGCTTAACAATATGGATGAAGCCAAATTATTCAAGAAAGAACATGATGACTGGACTAACTATACCACAAAATGTTGAAAGAACTGGAAGTGATGATAGATGTTCAGAGACAAGTATGAGACATAATGAAGATAGTGGAAGAAACAAACATGACAATTATAGAAATGGAGAGAACAATTCTGAAAGCAAGCATCAACAATCAAACAACAAATGTGACAAATATTCTCAAGATATCAGAGAATCTATGATATCTAATTCAAAACAACATGGAAGATTGAGCATGTCAAGTTCAAAGGATGTTAGCTGACAAGTTGGATGAATACAAAGGAAGAGGCAATGTATACATGAATGAAAATATTCAGGAAATTCAAGATTTGTACAAAGATAAAAGACAGAAGAAGGAGTTGGAGAAAGGGAGAATAGAGGATGAAGAAGTAATCTTAATCAAGCCATATGAGATATTGACAACCATATCCAAGACAACAGAATCAAGTTTCATACATGACAAGATCAAGAACTTAGAATGATATATGAAATTTGTACATTCTCTAACACAAACAAGACTATTCAAGCCACCTCCACATTATCAATCACTTCAGTCTAGAGGAGAACAAAATTCAGAATTCTGGAAAGAAATAACAATAACATTCATGAAATAAAAGCATAATATAGAAACCTCAAGGAATAGTTATCCAATAGCCATGTATTAAGGAGGACCACCCTACAAATAATACTTTATTGCCATTGACAATCAAGGACAACCAATCATTGGTTCTAACAAAAAGATTGTGGCAACTTACATTATTAGAGAACTGAAAGTGCTGATCTAATTCATAAGGACATAAGTGCTAAAAATGGAGTATTGTTATGATTAATGCCTCATGGACTCAGTATAAACTAGGATAAAGGGTAATGATGACATGATTGACTGTGCTGAAGTAGTCTCAGTCAGCACCTCATGTAGAAGATGTTGTATCCTTGCTCTTCTCTCATGTCTTATATCATGGTCACCTTGTGTATTATGTATCATCTCCTTAAGTCTCTCTCATATATATAGCATAGATATACTCTTGTATCCTTATGATTTACCAATTACATCTTCTCTTATTCTTTTCCCAAGTCTTTGCCTAAGTTGCAACCTGAGCTTAATCTAAGGTTGTAACAAAGCAGATACAATAGATCTTAATATATGTATAAAGAGTATTGATAGATATTTGAAAAAAGAATATTATAATACAATAGATTAGCAAAGATAGCAGAACTTAGTAAGTAAAATAAAGTTCTTGGACTATAAATAAATTTGTTCAGATATTTAAATATGTAGCAAGAGGAAGAAAATATAAAGGTTGAACATTACTCAAGGAATTTAAGAAAGGAATAAATAGTATTATAAGGCAAAAGCTAATAGAGATAAAACTACCTCTAAAAAATATTGAGTAGTAGTATAAGCAGATATATTCTAACTTAAGTTCTCAAGTAAAGACAAAAGATGACTTTTGTATTGAGTAATACGAAAGAACTCAATAGAGTTCCAAGTACAAGATGGTTTACCTTATATACTACAGACTGTGGTCTGTGTACACACTATCACTAACCTACCCTAAAGTACATATACCTTCTATAAGGCCAATATATTTATATTATTGCTATATCATATAATATTATTTATTCTGGAACCTTTTATATTCTTCTTTGTGTTATATAATTGTATGATCTGTGATAGTGATAGGTCTCATAATTCTGTTATATATGATGTTATCTCACACTCTTTGTCTATATTCAAAAGAAAGAAAAATAAAAACTGAAATAAAGAAAAAATAAAGGAATAAAATAAAATATAAAGAAAATAAAATAGAAACTAAGCCTACTATTTCACAATTCTAACAAGTTTTGTGACAACCACTAATCATAAAGATTAATAATAGCACTACAAGTAAATTTCTTAAGATAGATATCTCATAGAGATTACAAGAGAACTTAACAAGGAGTCTCTAATATTGCTACTTTATTTATACATAGTCTGCACTAACAATAAATAATCCTGCCCTGACATACATCTATTGTTTATAAGTTCACTACACTATTTCTACAAGGTGAACATGTTTCCTGACATCATTATTCTACTCTTTTCTACTTTATTCTAGACATATAATGCAATTGTCATATAAAGTCACATATCTCTTCATTATCCAAGAAAAAGAAAAAGAAAAATTAAATCAACAAAAATAGATAAAAAGAAAGAAAAATGTTAGTGTTTAAGCATACCATAACAACAATGTAATAAATTTATACAAATATTGGAAAGAAAGTAGAAGAGGAAAAAAAAAGTTAAAAACAAAGAAAGAGACAAAAAACTAAGTACTAAGATAGATAGAATTAATAATTAGCCAAAAGAGGTTTAAGATATATCTAGCCTCATACCAAGTTTGACTAAGAAAGCAGCAGATTTAGCAAGTACTAGTAGTATCTACTTCTATAGAAGGGATAGAGAAAACATATGCAGTTGTTGCAAATTTAGAATGGCAACAATAGACAGAGTTTCTGTTTAGGTAATATTCTTATGTAATGGAGATAGACTAAGGAAGAAACTATTATAAATAAGTTCTTTTAGTAGTTTTCATGATATTCTACCAAGTTACATGACTATGACTGTAACATATGCATATGTTACTTTTATATTATACTTTGTAATATTTGTAACTGTTATATATAATGTAATATCACATCTCTAGCTAATTTCAAAGAGAGAAATAGAAGAACTAAACTATAAAGGAAAATAGAAATTAAAAAATATATTGTCTACTACTTTTCTAAGCTTAATGAATCTATTATAGTTAGAGCTTAGTTGAGGACTACTAGGTTCTCCTTTTCTTTTCAATTGTCTATATTATGATTATCTCCATATTCTATCTTTCTTTTCTATTCTACAAACTCTTAATTCCTATAATATTTTGCTATATGCTCAAATTTCCCACAGTTATAACTTTAGAGTAGGTTAGAAGTGTACAGACTAGCTTTTAGAAGCATATAAAGTAGACTACTCTATAATAGAAACTTTGTCAAGTTCTCTTGTGTTACTCAATGCATAAGTATGCATTTGCCTTAACACTTAGGCTGAGTTCTAAGTCATAATAATAGAAATCTCTTAAGAAAAGTTATAGTAAAGATTGGGTTAGAAAGAATTGATATATAAGAAAAAATTATAGTAGAAGTACTCTTGGATAATGGGGCAACAAGGCTGTTTAGAGTTTGCAAGGGAGCAGGGATTTAAGCTTAACTAAATAGACAGACTAATATATATAATAAATGTGAATAGTATATTCAACAAGAAGGGGCCAATAAAATATATAGTAGAAGAAAATATATTTTACAAAGAGCATAGAGAGAAAGAGAATATAAATCAATATAATAGTAGGGCAGAAGTAGAATGTAATTCTGGAAATCTTATAACTTGCTTGCCACAATCCTAAGATTGACTGGAAAATAGAGAAAGTAAAAATAATAAGACATCCTGAAGAATGTAGAAAGCAGTAAAGACTGAAGTAGGAAAAACTGGAGTAGTAACAACAGAAGAAAGAAGAAGAAAAAAGGAAAAGAAGAGAAGAGGCAAGAGGAAAAAGAGTAAAAAAAAGCAAAGAAAAAAGCAGAGAAGGGCAATAGAAGTAAAGAAAGTATGTTAAAGTGATTGAACAAAGTTTATGGAGATTAGCAGAGTTTGTAATTTCAGAAAAACTTAAGTATGTATTATGACTAATCAAGTATAGTCCACCTTTAAAAAAACCTAAGAGAATAGAATAAGATTTTCTAAAGGAGACTATTATTATAAATATTTTGCTATCAATTGCAATCTAGTAAAACAATGCTGAGCTAACTATCAGAATGATAATATACAGATAGTTAGGAACATGGGTAGAAATGTCTAAATTATAACATAAAAAGGCAAAATATACTTGATTTTAGCAGAATGTTGTGGCAACTACTAGATATAAAGTCTAATAGCTACACAAGTGAGTAAAGCTCTCAGTAGGCAATCAAGTGGGGAAAATCACAAGAGAACTCGACAAAGAGCCTCTGCTAAATTAGAGTCCTATTTATACTGTTACAGGCTAGTCCATGCTACTATCTCATGTCCACCTTATGTCTTACTCAAGGCTACTATGTTGTATACATGTGCCCTGATATCATCTTCCAGATTCTTCTACTACATTCTAGGCCTATGACATCACATCATGTGACATGTCATGTGACTGTAGTGTCATATGCCTTCTTCATTGTCCAAAAGAAAAGAAAAAGAAAAAGAAAACAAAATCCCTATAAAGTCAGAAAAATAAAATAAAATAAAATAAAAATTGTTAATGTCCAAAGTGTCTCATAACACAGAAAGTAACTAGCAATGATCTTAGAGGTCATCTAGAGAGATAGTGGACAAGTATGGGATCTAGTAGTAGAGACTAGAGGAGTCTGTAGATATGATAGTGTTCTTTAGTAATAGAATGAGACAGAGAATTTTATAAAAAAGCTTACAGAATTTGGTATCAATAAAAAGCTGGATTCTCTTGCAAAGTAGTAGAGGAATAGAAAATCTGGAATAAAAAAGAAAGAGGTAGCAAAGTTTAGAGATGGCCAAGAAATTGGTATCTCCAAGATTTTACAAGTGGATTTATATTTTTAGAAAGAAAATAAGAATACTAATAAAAAAGATATAGGACTATGTAATTGAGTTAAAAGAAAGAGTTTGTATTAAGAAAAGCAAAAATCTATCTCTTGTCTAGAAAGGAAAGAGAAGAGATGTGTAAGTTTATAAATGAACAGTTGAGAAAAGAGTATATTTGTCAAAGTTGTAAATATTAGACTTAGGTTTATTTTATTTATTTTGAACTTAGATAAGGGAGTGTTGTATAATACTATGTATGATAATCATATAGGTTACAAAGCATGATGAAGGTGTGACAAATGTCACTGGGTGGTCACACATATCACAGTCACATATTACAAAGAAGATTATAGAAGATTTTGGAATAAATAATATTATATAGTATAGTATTAATATGTTAGTCTTATAAGAAGAAGTATATAGACTTTAGGATAGGGTAGTTGTAGTATGTGCATAGACTATGGTCTGTAGTATATAAGGTAGACTAGTTTGTAACAGAAACTCCATCAAGTTTTCTTGTATTACTCAATATAAGAGTATGTCTTTTATTTTATCTCTGAGATCTAGATTATAATGATACAAGATTCTCAAAGTTGCCTTAAATGGTACCAGTGTTCTTTGTAGGAAAGAATAATAGTAAAAAGAGAATGTTTTAGAGCTATAAGTACTTAAATGAATGGAAAACTGAGAATAATTATTCTTTACTTTTAATTTTAAACATTGTAGAAAATATGAGTACAAAATAAGTATTAATAAATTAGACTTATAATGGGGCTATAATAATATATGAGTAAGAAAAGACAACAAGTAGAAGGAAGCATTTATAACTCTGGAGGAGTTATTTGAGCTAAAGATGATGTTTTTTAGTCTAATAAACTTATCTGTTATATTTCAAATGATAATAAATAAGATCTTATAAGACTCAATCAATACTAGAGAAGTGGTGAGCTTCAAGGACAATATAATAGTGGGAAAAGAAAAGAAAAAAGGATATAACAAGATAGTAGAAAAAGTAGTAAGAAAGTTAGTGGAAAATAACTTACACATAAAATAGTACAGAAGAAAATGAAAGAAGTACTGGATTGACCAACTTCTAAAGAGGTCAAGGATATTTAGAAGTTTTTAAGACTTGCCAACTATTACTAGTAGTTTATTAAAGACTTTGTAACTATAGCCAGACTATTATATAATCTAGTGAAGAAATAGTAGAAATGAGAATGAATAGAAAAATAGAAAGAAATATTTAGGAAACTAAAAGAAATATTTATACAAGAACCAGTATTGGTAACATTAGATAAGAATAGGGATGAAAGTGAATATGTCATATTAGGGCAACTAGTAGAGTCTATGAGAATTTATGTACTTTTACAACTCTAGAAAATCCTCAGTCTATTGATGAGTTATGCTAAGAATATAACTTACCTTCAGAAAAATCTAAGAGAATGGAATGGGGTTTTCTGAAGATGATAAATATTCTAAATACTCTAGATGTATATTCCAATCTTGTGAGGTAACACTGATCTAGGCCAAAATGATGATGATCAGGTAGCTAGAAATACTAATAGAATTATAGAAATATCTAGAATACTAAATACTATTTAGAATTGGCAGAACTTATCTGATAGTAACTAGGAATATGAAAGGATGATTGTATGAATAGTGGTAGCAAGCAGAGTATATAGGCAAGACTTGGTAAGAGAGTGTATTTACAATAGATTTCTAAGTTAACAGTATAACAATGGTACTAGACTCTGCTGGATTAACAATAGACTTTGGAGTTGGCAGTTCTCTGACATATATTCCTCTTCCAAATTGCTGTGCCTTGAAGTAAGAGAGACTAGGTAAAACTTGAAAGTCTGAAAGTTAGCTACTTGAATAAACTACAAAGCATAGAGGTTAAGATACTATAATTCTGCTGTTTTGTCCAGTGTGAATATGTCTAAGGTATTTTTAAGGAGTTTTCCTTAATGCTGAAAATCTTCTACTTGATTAGATATTAGTACCTTTGACAATGCCAGTGATCATCCAGAATCTTTTTAACTTTTTACTTTTTCTTACTATTAATAATGATCAGGTCTGAAGATAAACTCAAACATTTTTTAGATATAAGATTCTTAAAGGCAGTAGTGAGCTTAACCATATAAAAGACTTGGTATAGCATCCATAGTATGGAAGGAGCTTCAGATAATCTAACATATATATTGTAGTAACTACTAACCAAGATAATGAGTAGCTCACTAAGTAATCCTATAATAAAAGAGTTTCATAAGAGAACTTGACAAAGAGTTTTTGATGTATTTTTATACTATATATACTATTATTACAAGTCTTACCCTAAACTATATATGTTATTTATAGGTCTACTATGTTGTTGCTACAAAACAAACATGTTATAGCTATACTTCCTAATATCATTATTTGAGTTTCTTCTATAATATTCTAGACTTATAATATCACATTATGCAACACATTATATAACCACATTCACATGCCTCTTCATCAACCAAGAATAAGAAAAAAGAAAAAGAGAAATCAAATTAATAAAAATAGATAAGAAAAAAATCAAAATCAAATATAAGAGTTTAAACATAACATGACAATAGATCACACCCTCTTCTTTACCAAATAGAGTCCAAGATAATAGTGTATCATTTGTGTAAAGAGATATGTTATATAAATGTCTAAAAAGTTGAGGAAAATCTTATCACCAGAGTTAAATACTAAGGCAGGGCTATAGTATTAGTTGTAATACCTGGCCATGTTATTATGGGATTTCTAGATAGTGGACTTTGAATTCTCAAGTATAGACTTCATTTGCTTAGTGAATTTTGAGACACTTTCCAGTATAGACTCTTGTTGATAAGACTCAAACTTTATCTATAAAAAATGTCCAATATTAAGGAGAAATAGAGGTTGTTACATAGAGAAGTATATGTGGTTGTTGTGCTAAAACTCCATTAATTTATTCTCTTTTTTGTTTGTTTATCTAACTGGGGTTGCTATGCCATAGATATAATGACCTCAAATTTGAGAAGACAATATAGTTTTTTAGTAAAGAGCATAATAAACTACAGAGTTTTATCTGCTATAACACAAGTTGAAAGACTATAGAGTTTTCACATATAATATAAGAAAAGCCTTACTGTACCCTCCATAGTAATAATAGTATAAGCTTGAACAAACTAAGCTGTTTTAGACACCAAGTCCATTCTACTATTAAACCCTAATAACTTTGAAAGTTCCATAAAAAAGTCCATAATAATAGTATCTCACCTTTTATTTAGTACAGCTAATATGTTCAGTTTACTAAGCAGTAATTTCTGAATAGACTTTGTCTACAAATAGAGGTTATAGGTACTAATATATTGACTGGTATACCTAGATATCTGAGGCCACCAGTAACTCTAAGATATCAATTCTAGCATTTTTCAATGTTTTGTATGCCTAGCAATCTTTGAGTTGTGGTAGAGGAAAATAATATACTGGTAGATATTGTAGATATCAGAAATGTAGATTTTACTGCAGAATAGGAGCAATTCATTTGATTCTGACCACTCTAACAAATATATAGACATTATTGATAACTGTCTCAGCTCTTTCAATACTCTAGCTATGAGTTTCTCTTATTGGCCAAGTTTGTTGCTACAGCAGACATCTGTTAACAAATCTCATTCTTTGTCTTTGAATACCATTTCTTCCATCACATACACTGCTAAGAACTCCAGCTTGAGCAAGACTATATTTTCATTGTCATATGAGCTATCTCCATGATTTGACCAATGAGATGGCATATCTGGCTTACTTATAGACTTATCTAGATAGTGGTGTAATATGAAATTAAATCTTACCAAGTATAATGACTACTAGATAATGACTACTAGGCTTATCCGCAGTTAAGCTTTTTGGCCATTCTAAAGTACTGTAGATCTTGGTAGTCTTTAGATTTCTATATGATTTTTAGATCCTTCAAGAAATTGCTACCATTATTTTAGAGCATACATTATTGTAAGCATTTTTCTTATCATATATCTTATAATTATATTTCATAGAAGAGATAAACTTGCTAAGAAATACCACTAGATATCTTTCTTTAATACTTGAGATAGAACTGTTCCTATAGCAAAGTCTAAACTATTGGTTTCTATATAAAGATATTAAGAGAGGCCAGAATGAGTACAAATATTATAGCTCTTTTTAGTGGATAAAAAGTGTCTTTCTGGGCAGAAATCCATATCCAAGTGCTGTTATCACCAGTGAGACTAAATAGTAGTTATGTAATGTCTGAGAATTGGCAGATAAATCTCTGGCAGAAGTTGATGAAACCAATAAATGCCTACAAGTTAGTATAGCTCTGGAAAATTGACCAGTTACAAACTCCACACACTTTTATTAAATCTATCTCAACTCAATCTTGGGAACTAACTAGGCCTAGATACTCAATCTGCTATTTGTCATATTCATACTTTTTGGAGTGGAAAAATAACTTGTGCTTATATAAGACTTCTAGAATCTTGTGAACTACTTAGTAGTGTTTCTCTAATATTTGTATAAAGATCAAGATATCATTCAGATACAAAATAATGGTTCCTTCATCTATAAGGTTATAGAAGATGTTATTTATTATAGTCTAGAATGTAGCCAGACTAATAGTCATACTAAGGAACATTACCAAGGGCTCAAAAAGTCCATAGTTAGTATAAAAAGTGGTCTTATATTTATCTCTTGGCTTAATACATACACTGTTCAAACTTCAGCAGACATTGAGCTTGGTAAAATATTTAGTATCTTAGAGTTGCAAAACAAGCTTAGAAATCAGAGAAAGTA
>Ga0157363_1003718_pt1 | contig 13856 bp, 14 predicted proteins | sample AttsexASBM1_FD_111477 | JGI IMG/M metagenome (GOLD analysis project Ga0157363, IMG submission 111477) | Fungus gardens microbial communities from leaf cutter ant in Ribeirão Preto, State of São Paulo, Brazil - Atta sexdens ASBM1 | ecosystem: Host-associated > Fungi > Mycelium > Unclassified ...
CTGGTATCTTCTCACACGATGTGACGGTCACGTATCGCCTCAACGCCTGGAACTTCCAGGCTGGCGTCAACAACATCCTCGACAAGAAGCCGCCCTTCGTTTCAGGCGGCACAGATAACAGCGCATCTGCGCTCTACGGCAATCTATACACCGGCCGTTACGTCTTCCTGCAGGCAGGCGTGAACTTCTAAAGCCGACGTCCAAAATCAGGGGGGGGGCAGTTCTTCGGGGCTGCCCCTTCTGCTATTGATCCCGCTCGCCACAGATACAAAAAAGCCGCCCTTTCGAGGGGCGGCTTTCTGTCTTCAAGAGCTGGCTTTTGCCTTACTTGGCAAAACCCTGACCCTTCTTGATGAGTGCCTGACAGACCAGAACCTGCTTGTCCTTGGGCAGCGTCGAGATATCAAACGGAGTGGTTGTGCCGTTTTGAAGCAGCCCACGACCGCCAAGCGAATAGAACTGATCGTTCTTCACATCAGAACGTGACGCCAGACGACGGGCGACACTGCGGGGTGTGGTGCCCAGAACCAGCTTGCGATGATCGCAATACGTCAGAACGCCTGCGATATTACCAGCCTGTGCGTTGTCGATGGAGGGCAGACCATCCATACCCAGCGTGCCCGGCGTCGAGGCCGTCACAACCCCGCTCACACCACCAATAACCTGTGCCCCCTGCGTCGGACCCGCCAGATGACCATTTGGCGTTGTGACCGGAACAACCGGTACCACCACGGCAGCATTTGGCGCGGACGGTGTCGTTGCCTGTGCGTGCGCGGCACTCACGCCAGCGAAGGCCAGACCACAAGCAGCGGCAACACCGAAATATTTATTCGAAATCATAAAATGACCTTTCCAAACTCAGTTCGGCTTCGAGCCGAATTCTTGCGGTCTGGAGGAAACCGTATCCCGACGAGGGGCGGAATGCTTCAACCGTTGTCGGAATAACATCCTGAGCAGCATATGGTTTCTTCATGGATATTTTTACATGTTCAAAATATACTTTCACATAGATGAAACTTCTTTTGTTGAAGCCTTTGCGCCGGGCACATTGAGCAGCCGCGCGATCTGCGCCACACTTCCCTCATGACGCAGAATGAACAGCCTTTCCCCGTTCCGCCATCGCCCAAGCGCGAGCCCCTTGTAACCGAGCAGCTGGGCCGTACCCGTACGGATTCCTATGCCTGGATGAAGGATGAAAACTGGCAGAAGGTCCTACGCGATCCAGCTGCATTGCGCCCGGATATCGCCGAGCACCTCAAGGCCGAAAATGCCTACGAGGACGCGGTTCTGTCAGGCATGGAGCCGCTACGGGCCGACCTGCTGAAAGAAATGATCGGCCGCGTCCCGCCCGCAGAGGAATCCGTACCCGTACCAGACGGCCCCTGGGAGTATTACTCACGCTTTGAAGATGGCGCCCAGCACCCTCTTCGCGGCCGCAGACCGCGGGGCAGCGGCACAGAGCAGGTACTGCTGGATGTGGATGCCATCGCAAAACAGCATGACTATTATGCACTCTCCGAGGCGGCTCATTCTGCCAACCATCGCTATTACGTATACGCAGAAGACGTGCAGGGCTCTGAAGTATACCGAATTCAGGTCAAGGACCTTGAAACCGGAGAACTCTGTGCCCCGGCCGTAGACAGCACCACCGGAAGCTTTGCCCTCTCTCCTGACAGCGAATGGCTGTTCTGGATCTATCGCGACGACAATGGCCGCCCGTCAAAAATCTATCGCCGCCCATTAACGGGAGGCGAAGACGTTCTGGTCTTTGATGAGACCGACCCCGGGTTCTTTCTCAGCATCGGCGTAAGCGCATCCAGAAAATGGATCGTCATCGAACGCGGCGACCACGATACGAACGAAACGCTCCTTATCCCTGCTGCCACACCAACCGCCATGCCTGTGGTGGCAGCACCTCTGGTTCGTGGCGAACGCTACTCCCTGACGCACTGGAACGATCGCTTCATCGTTCTTACCAACGCGGACGGCGCAGTAGATTTCCAGTTTAAACAGACACCAGACACCGCCACAGGGCGCGAGAACTGGACACCCTTCGTGCCATATCTGGAAGGGCACTACCTTCTTGGAGCGAGCGCTTCGCACAATCATCTGGCATGGGCAGAGCGCAAAGATGGAAACGTTCATATCCTTGTGGTCAAGGATGGTCTTGAAGGCGACATCCGGGCGCAGGCCGAGACAATCGGCATGGACGAACCCGCATTCGATCTGACCCTTCTCGGGGCACTGGAATATGAAGGCACAACCCTGCGCTACATATACCAGTCTCCCACCACGCCCGCGCACTGGTATGATTACGACATGGCGACAGGTGAACGCGCCCTTCGTAAAATACGCGATGTCCCCTCAGGACATGACCCCGCGAAATACGAAACACGTCGCCTCTTTGCCACAGCGCCGGACGGAGAACAGGTTCCCATCACGGTTCTGATGCAGAAAGGCGCCAAACTTGATGGCTCGGCCCCGCTCCTTCTTTATGGCTATGGCTCCTATGGCATTGCGATGGATGCCAGCTTTTCCACCACAACCCTGAGCCTGGTTGACCGCGGATGGATCCACGCCATCGCTCATATCCGTGGTGGGTCGGAAAAAGGCTGGAACTGGTTCCTTGAGGGGCGCGGGACCAAAAAGCCCAACACCTTCACAGACTTCATCGCCTGCGCTCATCATCTGGTCGCACAGGGTTACGGCACTGCCGGAAAAATCGTGGCACATGGCGGATCGGCAGGTGGATTGCTGATGGGCGCTGTTGCCAATATGGCCCCGGAACTGTTCGCTGGCATCGCAGCGCAGGTGCCATTTGTGGACATGCTTAACACAATGTCGGATGTCTCCCTCCCCCTCACCCCGCCGGAATGGCCGGAATGGGGCAACCCCCTCGAAGACCCGGCTGCGTATGATCTGATCGCGAGCTATTCTCCCTACGACAACATCCAGCCGAAACCCTATCCGGCCGTTCTTGCCATGGGTGGCCTTTCGGACCCGCGCGTCACATACTGGGAACCAGCCAAATGGATCGCCAAACTGCGTGAAGTCGCGTCGGGGGGGCCTTTCCTGTGCCGCATCAACATGGATGCAGGCCACGGCGGGTCATCCGGCCGCTTTAAACGTCTTGAGGAAGTGGCGCTGGTTCAGGCCTTCGCCATATGGGCCATCAGCAGATAGCACCAGCTTCGCAAAACGCGGTATCGAGTGAGCCAGTTCCCCGATACCGCCATTAGCCTTGCAAGGATCTCTCCGGCATCCGGCCAGATGATCCTTATTGATGCCCTACCAGATGGCGCATGTCCGTTCCGAAATGCCGTAGAGCATCCTGCGCGGACATGTGGCGCCGGTTTCCCTCCTCCGACACGATCGTAACAGTCGCCGTCATGCCCGCCGCAAGCTGGAGCTTGGGAGGAACTGTATCGATGTGCACACGCACGGGAATACGCTGCGCCAGACGCACCCAGGTATAAACGGGGTCCACTGCTGGCAGCCCCTGCGCATTAACAAGCGCATTGTTGCTGGCAATACCGCGCGTGATGCTCTCCACATGCCCAAACAGGGGGTCATGAAACCCCATCAGATCCATACGAACCGGGTCCCCCGTCTTGAGAGAATGGATCTTGGTTTCCTCGAAATACCCATCCACCCAAAATGACGCCGTATCGATCACATGGATGTTCACCGTGCCCGCGGTCGCGAAATCGCCGGGCCGCATGATCAGGTTCGTAATGTATCCATCAATCGGGCTGCGAACTTCCGTACGCTCCAGATTGATCTTGGCCTGACGAAGATCAGCCTGCGCGCCCTCATACTGTGCCTGCGCCTGCTGGGCACTCGCGACGTATTGCTGCTTCTCCTCGCGCGACACCGCCACACCGGGGATCGCACGTCGCCAGTCTGCCTGAATCTGACGGAAATCCATGTCCGCCTTGCGCTCGGCCACGCGCGCCATGGCCGTATCCACCTTCACTCGAAAGTCAAACGGGTCGATGACGTACAGAATATCGCCTTTGTGCACGAACTGATTGTCCTGCACTTTCACTTCAAGAATTTGTCCAGACACGCGCGGCGCAATATTGGCAACCTGCGCACGCACCTGACCATTCCGGGTCCAAGGAGAAGCCGTGTAATAGTCCCATAAAATGATAGCCACCACGGCCGCTACAACAAGAATAGCGAGGGTTATCATCAGTCGGATCAGTCGATGGGCACGAGCAAGCACAATAAACGCCTTCTCACAAAATCAAAGTATACAGGCCAAGAAGGCAGATCAGCAGCCCGAACTGGGCCAGAGGCGGGTCCCAGACGAAGCGCCACAGGTTGAGCCAGCTGAACACCCAGCGCAGGGCCGCAAGCGTCACAAGCGCCAGAAAGAGATTGATGACGAAGGCCGAGACGAGCACACCTTCAAGATCGACGACCTGTCTCATATGCTCACCACCGCTTTCGCCCTATTCCATAACGGTGAACTGCATACCGGGTGCTCAGCAGCCTCTGCCGGACAGCCTCCAGCCCTCCGATGCAGTTGACCAGAAGAACCACTTCGTGAGGCTTGGAAAGCGATAGCCGCTGAAGAAATTCATGCTGAAGATCCGGAATTTCTGCCTCCAGAAGACCCAACCTATCATGGGTCAAAGCTTCCCGTGCCGACCACACCAGAGGCCTGATTTCCTTCACGGCCATAGCCTGCGTCAGATAAAGCTGAACACGGGCAAGAGTGCTGGAAAGGTCCTCTAATTCCACGAACCTGTCGAAAACCCGCTCATTGGCCCGGCGCTTTTCTGGCAGGCGCTTCGTCCACAACAGAAACTGGCTAAGGCGGTCATATTTTCGGCTCAGAAGGCGTGGCCCCATGGGCTCGCCACGACCATCCAGCTGATTTTCAAGGTCGCGCGCAATTGCCACCGCAACCCTGAACCGATGCTGCTTTGCCGTAGGCGGCCAAAGCAGCACCAGCAGAATGAAAGACATGATCGCGGCCAAAAAGTAGAACGTGTTGCGGCTGATAAACGCCATCGGGTCATAACTGTGATGATTTCCCAGCCCCAGAAAGACCAGAAAAAACACCCCGTAGTTAAATCCTATGGCCGCGGTTTTGGGATTGATGAGTAGAACACAGGCGATAATGGTCTGGGGCAGCAGAACAGCAGCGAGCCCGATCAGTGTTCCCACATGCGGCAACATCCAGAAACCCATAATGGCGGCCGCTGCAATACCAAGAGGCGTTCCGATCATCGCGCCCTTGCCATATTGAGCCGTATCGAGCGCTGTGGAGGCCAGCGTCAAAACGAGCGCTACCTGAGACAGCGCCGTATAGGCCATTGGCTGCCCCGAACTAATGCACAACCCTGCCGCAATGCTAAAGCCGAGCAGAACCCGGAACGCATTGATAAACGCCGTGATATAGTCCGGATTTCGCTCCAGCTGCGCAAGTTGGAGTGCCTCTCCCGCAGGTGCAGCCCGCAGCAGCGTGTTCATGCCGGTGCGAATATGCAGGCGGTTGCTGATCAGGGTTGAGCAGCGCTCCAGAAAATAAGCATCCTGTGGCGTCGGCACATAATCCGGCTCGTCGGCTCGGATTTCCATGAGCAGCGTTTCAAGTGTTTCCTGCCGCGTTCGACCGTCTTCCTTGCGCTCATGCCATTCCCGCGCCTTGTGGATCGCAATCTCCGAAATGCCGCCTTCCTTCAGCCGCTGCGCGATGGCACGACTTGATGTGAGAACCGTCAGCATCCCGATAATACTGAGACGCGCACCCGCCATACGCAGGCGCCCCTTGTCCAGCTCAGTGCGTGCGTAGGAAATCTGGGTCAGCAGGGAGAGGATTTCAGAGGCGAGCGTCGATGTTTCCATCGTCGAGGGAATGAGTTCTCCCATAATGGCTGAGCGTCCGATCCGGCGGATCCTGTTCGCCAGATGCCCCATGCTATCTGCAAGCTTGCGCCATGCCTGTGGAGATGCGGCAATGATATTGACCACCGCCACCGCAACAACACCAATTGCAACGGTAGAAGCGCGCGCCATCGCCACGTCAAAAATATTCTGCGGCTTATCGACACTGACGACCGCCACAAGCGCAACCATATATCCCGCCAGAAGCGCACCATAGGAGCGGAAGTCACGCTCCAGCGTCCCCACAAAGGCACAGGCCGAAACCCAGAGCGCCACACCGCCGAGAAACATCCCCCGGTCCTGGCTGAAAAGCGAAACCAGCAGGATCGAAACGCCTACGGCAAGGGCTGTTCCCAACAAACGATAGAATGCTTTGGAGAGAGCCTGCCCACGCAGGGGCTGTGCCAGAATCATCACGGTCACGCCCGCGCTGGCAGGCGTATCAACCTGAGCCCAGAAGGCCACGGAGAGGGCAACGATAACGGAGACCCATGTCCGCAGACTGAACTGAAGCCAGCCGGGCCTGAAAACTGTCTGAAGCATCAGGATCAGAAAAGGGGCACGACCAGTACTGGCGGCTCTTTCACTCTCTGCTGTTTCATCAGGTCTACCCTTGCTCTCCTTCACGGACGAGAAAGTTACCCTACCCCGATGACGACAAAAGCCCCCCTCACGAAATCGCGAGAGATGTGTTTATAAGTTTCTGGAATTATTCCCCTGCGTCGGGGAGCGTATCACAGGCCTGAGCGAGCTTTCCCTTTTCGCCGTCTGGCGAGCGGCACAATCTGCGGGCATCGGCACCACACATGGTCGCAACATCCTCCATGTCCGAGGCCACAACGTCCCGCGCAACACCCAGATCCTGATTGTTGTTCTTGGCTTCCTGCTGGGCAAGCTGATCCTGAGATGTATGCATTTCCTTGAGCGCATTAATGCAGGAATCGCTGGCCGAGTCGGGATCGGACTGCAAAACTTTCAGGATCTTGTTGACGGCAATGCCCTGCGCATTGATGCCGGGATCATCGTCATTCGTTTTTGCGCCACCATCATCAGAGGCATGCGCCGTGACTGGAGCAGCAAAGGAGACGGCCAGCAGCATGGCGGCCAGAAGAAGGCGCTTGTTCATTCCGGTACCCTAGGGCAAAATCAGGCGCCAAGAAAGACTCCTCTGCCCTGCTGGCTTATGACTTTTTATCGCGCTTCAGGCACCCGAAACCCGCACTCCGCTTGACTCTCCGGAGGCTGGCCGGTATGCGAGCCGTTCTTTCGCGGGCACGTCAGCCCTGCAACCCGGTCCGTCAGGGCCGCACCACCGTGAGAGCCTGAGCAATGAAGATCCGCAACAGCCTGAAATCCGCCAAGATCCGTGACAAGGACTGCCGCGTCGTCCGTCGTCGTGGACGCATCTATGTCATCAACAAGAAGAACCCACGCATGAAGGCTCGCCAGGGCTGAAACCCTTGCACAGCCGGGTGACACAACGGCGCTGGCTGTTTGCTGGCGCTGTTCTGCTGTCCAGCCCGGCAGTAGCGGTTGCAGAACCGCAAGCCAGTGCGCCGCTTCCCGCCGCACCACCTGCTGCACAATCAGCAAGGCCGGTTGCAAAGGAAGCACCAGACACCCATCCAAAACCCGCCCGCAAAACCCTGCATGATCGGCTCCTCGCAGCCGAAAAAGCACTTGCCATGGCCGGGAACGAAAAGGATGCGCGTCAACTCTCCGACCATGCTGAAGAACTCCGAAGCCGCGCTCTCACGGGTGCAGTTCGCATGCTTGTGTCCGACGCACAGGATGCCCTGCAAAAGCACGAGTTCCAGACGGCGGAAGACAACCTGACAGCTGCCATCACGCTGCAACCGGACCAACCTGTACTACGCCGCCAGAGAGCTGCCGCACGCATTGAGGCGGGCGACAGCAACGGCGCAGTCGCGGATCTTGCGGTCACACTCCAGGCCGATCCGGGAGACCCGGACGCCTGGGCGCTGCTGGCAGAAGCCGAACGTGAACGCCATGAACCGGAAGCCGCATTAAGGGCATTCCATCAGGTGCTGCTCCTGGACCCCAAGACCCCTCACGCAGACGATCAGCTCAAAAAACTACAAAAAGATGTGGACGGTCAGGCAGACTGAAGGGCAACCCCTTGTTTTCCAGCGTGTTCATTCCCTGATTCCCAAGAACAGGAGAAAACACATGAAGAAATGCAGTACCCCGACCGCACAGAATGTTGCCGGTGAAGTCGCCCAAAAGCAGGGCTGCTGTACCAAAATGAAAAACTGCTGCCAGCATATGGGTCGCGCCCGTGAAGTTGGCATGGCCGGAATGACAGCCCTCGCCATGTTCGGACCAAAGCGTTTCCGCCCCTATTTCCAGCATATTCTTGCCGTCATCACAGTCGTGACCGCAACCGTGCAGTTCTTCCGTCGTCGCAAGGAAGGTTGATCTTGCGCGTCAGACCCGGTCTCAGAGAAATGAGATCGGGTCGATATCAACATCCACGCGTGCGCCGCCAGCAGGCCGGATATCGGACAGCCATTTCCGCAGCAGCGGCTGCACGGCGATCCCCCTGACAGTCCGCAGCAGCAGTCTCCGCCGATGTCGCCCCCGCAGAACCGCAAGCGGTGCAGGCGCTGGTCCAAGAACCTGAACACCTTCACATTCCGGTGCCGCCAGAGCGATTTCCCGCGCCAGGGCATCCGCTTTCGCCCCATCAGGCGCACTGATGATCAGCGCCGCCAGCCGACCGTAAGGTGGCCAGAACCCTGGGCGACGCTGCGCCGCCTCCTGATCCATGAACGCCTGAAAATCATTGGAGACCAGCGCCGTCATAACCGGATGCTCTCCAACATAGCTCTGCAGCAATACACGTCCGGGGCGCTCCGCACGCCCGGCCCGGCCCGCGACCTGATGCAGTAACTGGACTGTTCGCTCTGCCGCACGAAGGTCCCCGCCGCCAAGGCCCAGATCCGCATCCACAACGCCCACAAGTGTCAGGTTGGGAAAGTGCCAGCCCTTCGCCACGATCTGCGTGCCGATGATGAGATTAACCTCGCCATCCGATATTCGGCGTACCGCTTCTGCCGTAGCGGCAGGGGAGCCCAGCGTGTCGGATGCCATCACCAGGATCTTCGCATCGGGAAAGCGCATCTTCGCTTCCTCGGTGATCCGCTCGATCCCCGGACCGATCGGCACCAGACTATTCTCCGCATGACACTCCGGACAGGAGTTGGGCAAACGTTCCGTATGACCACAGTGATGGCAGGTCAGAATACCGCGAGCACGATGCTCCACAAGCCACGCAGAGCAGTTCGGGCACTGCATCCGGTGCCCACATGCCCGACAGAGCGTTAGCGGCGCATAGCCCCGGCGATTGAGAAACAGCATCGCCTGTTCCTGCGCCCGAAGCGTGGTTTCAATCGCCTCACACAACACCGGGGAGAGAAACAGACCCCGCTCCGGCGGATCATGACGCATATCCACGAGTTCAACGTCCGGCATGGCCGCTCCGCCGTGCCGAGACGTCAGCAGTTCATGGCGATACCGCCCGGTCTCCACATTCGCCAATGTCTCCAGAGAGGGCGTGGCCGAAACGAGAATGGCGGGAGCATCAGCCAGACGTGCCCGCACCACGGCCATATCCCGACCATGATACATGACGCCTTCTTCCTGCTTGAAAGCACTTTCGTGCTCTTCGTCCACCACAACCAGACCCAGATCATTGAACGGCAGGAACAACGCCGAACGTGCCCCCACCACAACCCGCGCCGATCCATCAGAAATGGCCGCCCATGTTTCTCGACGCAGCTTCTGCCCAAGATCCGAATGCCAGACGGCAGGCGCCGCCCCGAAACGGCGAATGAACCGATCCGTCCACTGCGCCGAGAGTGCGATTTCCGGCAAGAGCACCAGAACCTGACGCCCCTCATCCAGACATGCAGCCACAGCTTCCAGATAAACCTCGGTCTTGCCAGACCCCGTGACCCCCTCAAGCAGCGTCACTTCAAATCTGCTTTCCCGCACCGGCCGACATAGATGCGCGGCCGCTTCCGCCTGTTCTTCGGACAGAACCGGCGCGCCGTACCCGGGATCAGGTGTGGCAAAAGGCGTGGTCAACGGGATAAGAGCCTCCCGCAGCAACCCTGCAGCCGCGAGCCCCCGGATAACAGCAGAACTGGCACCACTTTTGGACGAGAGGTCTGCGGTGCTCATGGGAATTTCAGACGCGACATTGAGGACTGAGCGCCGCGGCGGCGTCATACGCAGATCGCCCTCAGGGGCTTCCGTGCGCACCCAGCCAAGCGTTGGTTTAGGAGCGTCCTTGAGATGAATACGCGTTGCCATTGCAAGAACGAGGCCCGGCGGCGTCAGGGTATAAGCGGCAACCCAGTCCACAAACCGGCGAAGGCTGTGAGGAAGCGGACGCACGTCCAGCTTTGCCCCAACAGGGCGAAGACGCTCCAGCGCGATCTCGCGCCCCGGAGGTGCGGCGAAGTCGGATGGCACCGTGCTCGTCTTGTCCCAGACACAACCAACCACTTCGCGTTTGCCAAGTGGAATGGAAACAAGCTCCCCCGGTTCAAGAGGCTCGGGAGCCAGATAGTCCAGCGGGCCGGGAAAAGGCAGCGGGACAAGCACCGGAACGCGGGTTCCAGTGGGATGCGGCTTTCGCCGGACGTCAGGCTTGGGTAGGCTTCCAGTTGCCATGACTGTGTGTAACGCTCCCGGACCTGAAACGCCATGATGGCTCTTGATGCCCTCCGTGAATGGACGGACTGGCTGGCGCATGAAAAGCGCTCCAGCCCTCGTACGATCGAGGCTTATCGCCACGATATCGTCCTCGCGCTGTCTTTTTTCGAACAGCATATCGGCGGGGAAGTGGACCTCACGGCACTGAACCGCCTCTCACTCACGGATCTGCGCGCCTGGCTCGCACATGAAACAGCCCGCAGCGAAAAGCCAACGCGCCGTGCCACCAATGCCGACTCGCGCTCCCGGTCCCGCGCACGTCGCGTTTCAGCTCTGCGATCGTTTTTTCGGTATCTCACCGTACGACATGACCTTTCGAACCCCTCTCCCTCTCTGCTCGCCACCCCCAAACTGAAAAAACGCCTCCCACGCCCATTGGGGCGGGAACAGGCCCTCGCCGCGCCCGGTGGCATTTCAGACGATGCCGAAACAACGCTCGCTTCCCTGCGCGACAAAGCACTGTTCACCCTTCTTTACGGAACAGGTCTGCGGATCGGGGAGGCACTAGCGCTCGATATTCGAGACCTGACAAACGCGGGCGAAAACATGCTTCGGGTAATGGGGAAGGGTGGCAAGGAACGCCTTGTCCCCCTTCTGCCCGCGGTGCAGGACGCCATCGCGGGATGGACGGCCGCACACCCTGCCCCCACACCTGATGCACCGCTCTTTTGTGGCATACGAGGCGGGCGCCTGAACGCAGGCGTTGCCCAGCGTGCGATGCGGGAATGGCGCAAGGGCGAAGGCCTGCCAGACTCCGCAACTCCCCATGCCCTGCGGCATTCATTTGCCACTCATTTGATGGAAGGGGGGGCCGATCTTCGCGCCATTCAGGAACTCATGGGCCACGCCAGTCTTTCAACGACACAGGCCTATACGCTGGCAGATGAAAAACGACTGCTCGACGTCTGGCGCAACGCTCACCCCCGGGCACAGGAAAAGCCGTGAAGATCACGCCGCAATGACCCACTCCCCGGCCATCATCCTGTTTCTCCTGGCCCTACTTCCCATTCCGGTTCATGCCGCACCTGCCCTCTGCCAGCTTCAGGAAGCAGCAACATTACCTTTGCGTGATGATGGCGGATATCTGAGCATACCCGTCACGATCGCTGGTCAAAATGCCTCCATGATCGTCGACACAGGATCAGAAGGCAGCCTCATGACGCCTGAAGGCGTGGCGATGCTGCGCCTTTCTTCCGATCCCGCACACCACACCATCATGCAGGGCCCAAACGGCACTCCACATCTGGCGCCAAACGTGCGGGTGCAGGATCTGCGCCTTGGAAGTCTGCATCTCGGAGACGGCTCGATGCCCGTGGGCGCCCTGCCCGGATCTCCCATGATACAGCCGCGCATTATGGGCTTGATCGGCGGGGACATCCTCGCGGATTACGATGTGGAATTTGATGTGCGTCACCACCGGCTCATCCTGTGGCAGGTCCATCTCGGCTCCAGCGCCTGCAGACCGCCCCCTGCATGGCAAGGCCGCTGGCAGACTATTGAGGTCCACAAAAAAGACGCGCGCCTCACAGCATCTTTCACACTCGATGGCCTGAGCGGCACAGCCCTGCTCGATAGCGGGGCACGGTCTCATATCGTCAGTACGGACTTCGCACACGCGCTGGGCCTGACAGACCAGCGGCTGGCTCTGGATCCGGGCGGTATGACGGCGGGGGTGGATCTGCATGAGCGCGTGTATCGCTGGCATCGTTTCAAACGATTCGACATGGGCGGGATGGTCTGGGCACGCCCCGTACTGACGGTCGCACCCGTGCATGACCATGCCGACATGCTGCTTGGCGCGGACTGGTTCGCCCGGCACGACATCTGGCTCTCCTATGCGATGGAGCGGATTTTCGTCCGCTGAAGGCGCCTGTCATCAGTTGCAGGATAGCTCTGAGAAGGACGGACGACTGACAAGACGCCCGTCCCAGACCTTTCCTACAGTGTCTCGCGCCCGATCAGTGACGGGCCATAACCACCCGTCTCAGGAACTTCATCGCCATAGATCGGCGGGTTGAAGACACAGATCATAATCAGATCTCCCCGCAGGGCACGGACAATATGCTCGTCATGGCGTTCCAGCGCATAGAGCGTTCCGGGAAGAAGCGTCCATGTCGTACCGGAGGCAATGTCCAGCACCTCCCCTTCTCCAGCCAGACAGTAATTCGCCTCACGATGATGACGATATCGCAACCGCAGCTCAGTACCCTCACTGATGATGGTTTCATGCAGCGAAAAGCCCATCCTGTCCCGCCCCGTCAGAAGGCGCGTGGTCTCCCAACCTTCCCCGCGGGCTTCAGCGTCTGTTCCGTAGAGTGATGCCTTGTCTCGAACGATCATCGGTCCTCTCCCATGATGCATGGAAACCATACTGACTCCGAACCTTGCCAAGGGTTGCACGTAGAACCTCTCAAACGAAAGGATATTCCATGCCAATTCAGGGTCTTTCACGCTTTGCTGGCCAGGTTGTACTCGTAACAGGAGCAGCTTCCGGCATCGGCCTCGCAACCGCCCGACGCTTCGTTCAGGAAGGGGCATCCGTCATATTTGCAGACCGCGACAAAAATGCCCTTGATGGCGCCATATCCGGGCTCAATCCCCTCCATGCTGTCACGTCCCTGACCGATATCTCGGTCCCGCTGCAGGTCGAAGCGATGATCGAAACCATCATTGCGCGTTTCGGGCGGCTGGATGTGGTGGTGAACAATGCCGGCGTCACCACACCAGGCACCGTTCTCGACAGCGGCCTCGATGCCTGGCTCAAGGTCTGCTCCACAACCCTCACAGGCACAATCGATGTCAGCCGGAGTGCACTTCCTCACCTGATCGAAACCCGAGGCTGCATCGTCAATACTGCGTCCGTCTCAGGCACCGGCGGCGACTGGAACACTGCGTACTACGATGCGGCCAAAGGCGGCGTCGTAAGCCTGACCCGTGCCATGGCGCTTGATCACGGCCGCTCTGGCGTGCGGGTCAATGCAATCTGCCCGTCCGTCACGCACACAGGCATGACTGCGGACATGCTGAAAAAGAACCCGGAATTCGTAAAGAAATTCGAAGATCGCTCGCCTCTGGGGCGGGTCGGGCAGCCCGAGGATATGGCAGCCGCCATTCTGTTCCTTGCCAGCGCCGACGCCGCTTACATAACGGGCGTAATGCTTCCGGTAGACGGCGGGGTTTCAGCCTCCAACGGACAACCCGCTTTTCCAGCCTGA
>Ga0157363_1003719_pt1 | contig 13855 bp, 5 predicted proteins | sample AttsexASBM1_FD_111477 | JGI IMG/M metagenome (GOLD analysis project Ga0157363, IMG submission 111477) | Fungus gardens microbial communities from leaf cutter ant in Ribeirão Preto, State of São Paulo, Brazil - Atta sexdens ASBM1 | ecosystem: Host-associated > Fungi > Mycelium > Unclassified ...
GTGCGTCACTAATCTACCATTATTAAATTATTGGTGCAGCAGCCGTGCGGTGCACCAATGATTATCATTTATCAATATTACGGACGTAGTAACGTCGCGAGATCACCGCCGGTCTCGTATATTGGTACATCGTCAGCACATAATGTTATGTAGATACCACCAGTATGTGCGACATCGGAGGGATGCTCTCTCTTCTCTTGATCTTGCAGGATCATTAATCAGTACCTGAACACGATCAGCGTACAGTAAACAGCGATCGCAATACCGATCAATGTAATCGAATGAAGCGTATGACGCAATTTATTATTTAAATGATCCGCCTTGACCGAATATAGCCCTTTTTACTTATTTGTGTTGAACATTTCTCGATCCTCATTTTTACTTAACTTTCTTCCCACTTATTTATAGGACAGCATCTTTTCAATTTTTTTTTCCTTGTATAATTATGTGTGTGTGTGTATATATATATGTATAAAATTATATAAATATTCCTGAAAAAAATTAAAAAGAAATGCTATAAATAGGATAGGAAGAAGATGGTAAGAAGAAATGAGTTAATTGTTTATTATTTAAACTTCTAAATAAAATATGACTTTCAATCAGTCGTTTCATGGTCATGTCAATTATTAATATCGACAAAGTATATTTATGTATAAATTCATAGTAAATATTTACAAGTGTTTTACATGCCAAAAATTTGTGTCATATCTCATTCGCTAGATTCCATCTCTCTTCGAATATTATTAGAAAGATTTTAGCACAAGTTGACGCGTATTATATATGAAATTATTCAAATTATAATAACAATTATATCTCGAATTATATCGAAAGTGAGTTGTACGAAAACACGACGAAGGTTGTGATAAAATGTAGGTGAGAGAAAAATGTGAGGAGGGACGTGGAAGAGCGCGTGATCCTCGTCGTAATTCTAAAAATTTATCGATATGTTCGTGACAGCAGTTGAGAGAGGAAAAGAGAGTGAGACAACTCTATCAGCAGTCCGCGTGTATGCACACCGCTATCTCAATAATATGCTAATAACGCACGCGGCCGGTGGTACTTTACGATCGTTACGTAGTTACGGGACATTGTAATTATTGTTTCGCTGCTCGCTCATCCGGTACAATGCAACGCCAGGACGTGCACGCTCGTCGATTGTTGCATCAATCGTACGGGGGCTCGTACACGATTATAATTATGGATGACCTTAAGCACTCTGCACGTAACAAGCACATGGTGAAGGATTTTATTAAGAGATATCCGTGGAGAGGCTACTGTTAACACTTTGTGTGTCAAACAGGTTTCGATTGACCCTCTTCGAAAGATAATTTAACGAGTCAATTATCCAAAGCCTGTATTATATTGAAGATTAAAGTTTATAAATTAAAAATGAGAATTCGATTAATCAAATAAATTTAATTTTAATATGTTTAATTTTGAGCGGTTTAATTTGAACCTTTAATTTGCAATTAAATCCTCAATCTCTAATTTATAGTTCAATGTAGGCTTAATCAGATTAATACGACAAATGCGACAAATCTTCAACGATTTTTTTGTTTTCTAAATTTTTTTCAAAATTTGCAATTTTAGTTTAAGGCCGGTACAAGTCTTTGCTTAACAAAAAATATAAGAAAATAAATCAATCAGAGCTTTTTTATTTTATATAAAGGAAGAAAATGAAGAACTTTGATTAGTTCATTTTCTTACATATTATGTATTTATATACAAGATTCTGAACTTCCGTTCTTACTCATTATCTTTCTTGAATATGTGTGCATGTAATTCTTTAAACACATTATACACTGAAAGAGTTTCGAAGTCAAATTTACCGGATTTGAATGTACACTAAGAAAATGCCTGGAAATGAACGAACCAAAAGATACTGATCAATTAGAATTCTAATTATAACAACTAGAATTTAGTAGATTTAATTAGAAAATTCTGATTCGTCCATTTTCAATCAAATTTTCAATCAGACATTTTTCTCAGTGTAAAAGTAACAAAATTCGCCGAAATTTATGTTACAATTAGAACTTACCGCGACGAGGGTGCTGAGAGCTTCAATTCGCATAGTAGCTGGCCAGGCCAGCAAGGAGGCCGTAGGTTGCGAGCTGGTGGATCGATCCGCTCGTATCGATCCTTCGGTTACCGAGGATCTCTCGGTTGCCGGCGTTATTCGGCGACCCTAAGTATACCGGGCCGACGACGATGACTCTCTCCCGGCTCCACGCCGATTTCTCGTGATGATCCGTCGTGCCGATCCGGCGATGACATGGCTACTGCGCCGCCGATCTGTCGACAGATTCAATAAACATGTACTCGTATATTCCTGGCCTTTTACATCGCGACGATATTATTATTATTGCCAAATCATCATTCCATCCGAATCAGAATTAAGACTCGCAATCGATTATTTTCATTGCATAATATGTCACGCACTCTTATTAGCTTCGATCGAGTTCAAATTGAATTCTAAATTATTCAAATAAATTTTGTAATATCTTGCTAACCTAGAGACTTATTCAATCCAGTTATCACTGAAAGAAAAGATTTCCTGCTGCAGCAAATTAGATAGTAAAATATGGCATAACATTTTTAATTGATTGCAGCAGCCAATTTTTAGTTGCATTAGCCTATCCGTAATGTCAATATAAAATTTCGATAGGCTAAAGCAACCAAAAATTGTAATTAATTAAAAATGCTATGCTATATTTTATCATCTAATTTGGTGCAACAACCAATCTTTTCTTTCATCTTATCTAATAAATCAATAAAATTATTACTCGACAATAGTATGAAAGATCACTCATTTCATTTGTACTCTGTATAATATTATTGAAAAAGTTTTAATAAATATTTGTTTAAATGTTACTAAACATTTACTTAGAGCAAATAAATATTTACTTATTAAAAAACTTGTACTTAAATTAATGATTCTTATTACCAAATAAATGTTTACATTTAGTAAATATTTAATTAATATCTACTATTTAAATAAATATTTATTAAAATTTAGTAATTTTTTAAGTGATAAAATGCGAAAATATCAGTCCTGAACATAAATGTGAATATTAACTTATAAAATTTCGCTTTTTTTATCACGTTCATGATTTATCATACATTTTCACTCTCGTTCTCACCTTTCAAGAAAAATCTTCAGCAAATTCTAAAGCTACTCGTCACTTCAAACTTGTTCAAGATTTTTATGTGATTAATTCTAAATGCACAAAATTCTGATATGTAATATCACGACTTTAAACTCCAAGAACTGTTCGATTTTTCGATAAATCTTTTTCCGCAAAAATCATGAGTTAATTGCACGAATGATATGCAACCGCGTGAATCGAGAGGACAACGCGTTCACCGCGACGTGTCACAACCGACTGGACCCAATTTCGAGATTTGCCGATAAAGTTAACGAGGCTGAACGCCGGCATTTCGTGCAAGGTGCGGGCGTCGCGTCGTCTACATTTCGTCACTCATCGTTACGAATCGATATCTTATCTTATACTCACTTGTCTCAGGCAATTCCGGCGATTACGTCGCTTAGTAATATGTGTTACTGACCTACCAAACAGGAATATATTTCCCTCGTGAGATGTTCGACAATGTTTCTTGACGAAAACTTTTTCTTTTTTTCTTTTACATTATATCTACATCATTCCTTATCTTATTTATACTAGGCTTTGACTATCTATTAATACATGATCGCGAAATATAATCCTGTTTGTTACCTAAATCCCAATAATTCCGCAATCGTATAAATTCTAATTGATAAAGATGAAAAGTACGGGCGCCATATATAATAGTATGGCGGTATCGACATTAACGTTCTCCTGGCATCATTCGTTATATGAGTTAATGACTCTCGAGAAATCATCGATTGGTCCCCGTCTGGAAGTCGCGACGCCTCTCACACGGTGGAAACACGCCTTCTCACCGTTTCGTAATGGACGGGACTTCACGCGTGCGCGCGTTCGCCGTTTCGAGCAAATGAAACGGAACTAACTACTTTGATAAGCGATGAGATGCGAAGGAAAGCTGTCGCTACCGACTGTGGAACTCCACATGTCCCATTGGATCTCTTGAGAGATTATGCGAGGTGACTCGAATAGAAACAAGATCCGTCTGTAATCACGCGTTTCTTCACTCGTCGCAAATTAATTCTAAGCAAAATGCCGAAGTCGAGCTGGTTATATCTGTTTCTGAGGAAAAATAGACTTAGAAAAGGACGGCACTTTCAATATTTAATCCTTATTATTTAATCCTTCATTAGGCGCGTGAGATTAAATTAGCTAAGTGTACTCCGTACACGTTAAGAATATTGAATAAAATTAAGCTGTTTGTATCTACACTTGTACACAGGAAGAACATTTTTGCTGAAATATTAAAAAATTTAGCTAGATATAGATCTAAAAATAATTTTGTTAATTCACACTGAAAGAAAAGATTGACTGCTGCAGCAAATTAAATGGTAAAATATGACATAGCATTTTTAATTGGATATAGTAAAGTAATTTTTAATTGACTGCATCAGCCAATTTGGCTGCAGTAACCAATTAAAAATGTTATGCCATATTCAGCCATTTTTGTCATTTTTTTCTTTCAATGCACCAAATCAAATTTTTAAATACTTCGGTAAAATTGTTCTTTCCATGTATGCAAAACGCATGTGAAGCATGCTAAATAAAACAAAGTTATTAAGTTATAATTCGAAATTGAACTTAATTCCAATGTCCTGTTTTTCTTGCTAAGAAAATAAATATAATTATTTCTTATTCAAAATTAAATTTCAAGAATTATAAAGCGATCAATTTTTAATTAAAAATTGAAAAAGGCTCCAACGATTAAATCAATAAAGGAGCATAATGCCAATGAGAGTCGACACAGTTGTACGTGTGTAATAAAATATAATATGTAATCCTCAATTATACGTTTCGACCATAAAATTTGGTCTTTTTCAGTGTATCAATAACATTTTTCGGAGTTTAAATCGTTGTAAAAAGATAGACGAATACAATTAATGAATCATTGTTAGGCTGTTGTTCAAATTTAAGAATTTTATAGTCGTCTATTGTACTTAGTTGAATATCCAAACAAGAATTCCGTCATTTAGCTAAAATTGTGTTAATAATTTTTACTATTCATAATCAATGTATTAAAATTAATTATATCAATTAGATAAATTTTACTTTGTAAACTCGATGCGATTATAACTATGTCTTGAGAGCGTGTGAGGGAACGTTTCATATTGTTTAAGTATAAATGTTAAATAGAATAAATACCAACATGAAAATTGACGATACAAAATTATAATTTATCAGACAAGACAACTAAATAAATTATCAATATAAATCGAATAATCACTCAATTAGAAATCAACGATACAAATTTTATAGTTCATAAAATTTGTATCAATTCATAAAACAAAGAAACATCATTTTTTCTTCTTAATTAAATCATTATATAACGGGTCCAACATTTCCGTGTCATTTTGTAAATTCAGTCCATTTTTTTGCTTTTTTATATGGATCACTTCCGAAATTAATCATTTATTAAATCCTTGTTCTTCATTCAAAATCTTAATCTTATATCGTTCCAATCAATTTTTATTATATTTATTATTAGAGAATAACCGAAGCTACCGTGAGCGGCACAATAAATGTGTTTATCAAAGATAATTATGAATAATTATGGGATGACTTGATGACGTAGATGTTCTATGGTGAGGCGATCGGCCCGGGTGTTCTTGTCATCGCCAGCTCGTCGTTATGAATCATCGGCGTCCTTCTTCTATTGATCATCAAAATAGTAGCATCCATTCGATTCGGTTGCTTCCAGTAGGCGGAGTTCAGGAGTCGATGAAAGCGACCGACACGGCATGGTGCCGGTAATCGTAAGCGGATTAGAGTTATAATTTCGGATTATATTGAGCCGACATAGCACGGTGGAGATGTAATACACATGGTACCTAAGTATCATTGCCAGTGAGTCACGCCGCTGAAGAATTCGTTTGATAAGATGCTCCGTCACCGCTTCTTATCATAGTGTTGCCCCGGTAAGGACGATGCAATGAGGGCAGAGAGACACAAAGGAGGGATGTAACTCTTGTTTATCACTGAATGTATTATCATGGATTATCGGCAAATACGCAGAATTCAATCGGTTTGCATTCCTTCATGATTCGCGCATCGTTCTCGAAACTAAAGGTGCGTTCCGAGTTACGCATGAAACGCATGATGTATCGTTTTATTCTTCTTTATTAATTGGTAAACAAGGACAAATGATGCATCATGCGCTTCATAATTCAGAATGCATCCTAATATTTAAAGAGATATCACAATTTCTCGTACTTAGTTTTGTGAAGTTGGCATCTAAAAATTTATATCGATGGTTTTATTATTTATGGCTTAATTAATCAGAACTATTTTTAATTTTATTACAAAATTTTGGATGCTTTTTTCGGGATGCATTGAAATTGTAAGAAAAAGCTTTTTTTTTTTAATGAAGTGCTAGAACTTTACAGATGTTCGTTCTGCGTGCATTCTATTTAGGAATGGAATTTCTCTCCAAGAAAAGTGATAGTTGCGTCAGTCGGGCGAGAATGAATTTCACTTCCAAAAATTTAGACTGTGTATCTGCGAATTCCTTACTGGAATGTGGTAACACATATGCAACCGATTTTGCGCCGATTAACGATAACCAAACGGACTTAGCGTGCCGTTATCATGCGTTACCGCTCAAATAACACACCGCACATAAATTTATAGCCGATTGCTGTCGCGAACTATCAACGAACACGACCGTTCCATTTTAAATTACACGACCAATCGCGATTGTATGCGCAAGTTAAAATATTCCTGAAACTACAAAAATAAAAATAATGATGAAATATTATTTATATAGCGTCATTAATTTTGAATAAATGTTCTATATATTCAAATTATAACCAATATAATTATATACAGGTTTTATGTACAATTATAGAGATTGTATGATAAATACTGAACATTAAAAATTTTTTTACAACAATTATTATTAAAAATCTAATCGCAATTAGAAAAATAGGATTAGAATATGTGGAAATATATAATTATATTACTAATAATTTTATTAATAAAAATTCCATAAGCGATACTCGACAACATTATAATAAATAAATAAATAATATCAGCTTTAAAAACGTAACAAAAATGTCATAAACAACGTTAGCATTAAGGATTTATGCAATCAAGGAGAGAAGAGAAGTTATAGTAATAATCCTCTAAATCCCCAATAAATAAATCCTGAACAAATCTTAATACCAGTCCTATGATATAACAGTATAATATAACACAGTAACTATATCGTCGTGACAGTTTTTTTCAATTATTAGACGGGATTTCTACCAGAAAATAACTGTGGACTTAACTTTAAAGATCAATGTCGCGTGGCAGTGGACGGTGGTCGTCGCAGCGGGAAATAAGTTTTTAGTAAAAAGCATGACTAATCCCTTGGGAACTATATCTAACACCATGTTGTCTACCTACGTGAAAACCGACTTTCTCTTGCCCTCCGTTCTTGTCATCCTATCTTTTATTTCATTCGATCTTCAAGCACACATGCTCAAGGTCCATCAAATGAACCCCGTCGAGCCGGATGCACAATCTTCATCGATCGACGTATTAATGATTTCGATGCCGCAAGATAAACAGTGAATCGGTCTGCTCTCGAAGACACAGACACGACGAAGGCTTGTGGTTTAATTACGGCATCGTTTACGAGTAATGAACGAGACGCATAATTCTCGCGCGGTGACTTGCAACCCTGATAATTTAGCCTGCATGAGTATTCTCAATGGTTGAATATCGCGAGATTATCCCAGTCTGGATCGCCGTTAAGCATTAATATCCCGCCGAGCGGAACAAATCGCGATTATTATACTCCAGTCGATAGTTAAACGCGAGTAAACCCATATAACGATTGCAATAATTTTTTATCGATTATGACAGAGTAATATAAGTGATATGGTAAGGTATGTAATGACGTAAGAAATTTGCGATACGTGATTTTGTAAGATGACGCTATAATTACTTATACCTTAACTGATGCGATAAGCCACGTAATTCATATTTTTGTACTGTCACGAGAATTTCGATCGAATGAACATGCATGACGTATGATTGGGATTTTCTATCGCCGTAATGCATTGATAAGTACGAAGTACATAGAAGCATTGGTATTTAGCAGAATCGCCGCCGCCACTTCTATTTGCATTGAGTCACTTTATCGGCGGCGGCGCCTAGCTACATCGCGATAAAAAAACATCGTTGAGAATGCATTGAGCTTGGTTAGCTGGCGCCTTCTATCTCACGAGCTGTTATTAGTTTATTTATTACCGTTAACTTTCACGATAATTACTGCATACGTCAAGCCCTTGGCGAGAATGCAAGCGAGTAAAATAAAATCGACAGAGAAGAAAGAGAGAGAGAGAGAGAGAGAGAGAGAGAGAGAGAGAGAGAGAGAGAGCGAGACTGGCTTTTGGAACAATTGTTTAAATTTTTGTGCAGTTGATACTTTATAATTTTATAATTGCGAATAGGAATTAATTCCATTTTGCGAAAATAACAAAAGTTCAAGATCATTTAATAAATTAAATTCTGATGGCTTATGCCAGTTGCGTGATGTCGCATGTCACGATATATTCTCTTTATGAATTCATTGACATTACCATTCTTTCTGCCCACACGACGAATTCGCCCTAACGATCCATAATCTTTAATTTACACCGACAGTTGCGATCTTATAAGATAAATAATGAAACGCCGACGTGCAACCGCACTCGTTAAAATCAGGTAGGGTCCGCATAAACTTCATGCGAGCTTTTTCTGCGTGGGAAAACGTCATCGTTTATGATTCTTAATTTTCTTACTGTCGACACAAGAGATCTTACTGTCGAGAGATCTGCGATCTCGTATTTGATTCCATAAATTAAATCGATTATATATTACGTTCTGTTTTTGCAATAATTTTCTTTTATATTCATTACAATTTCATTAATATTTTGGAAATATGACAAACGGAAGAATATACATACGGATATCGCAAAAACTTATTAAATTGATTAGAAAATAGTTTTTTTGCTTACATTGCTACAATTTAGTATAATTTATAAAATAGTAATTTATAATATTTTTGTAAACTGTTTGCTCTCCGAAGGTATTGATAAAGCATCGTGACGTTAATATTTTGTGAATTAAAACATTATACTTCTTTCTCTTTCTTTATCTTTTTATCTCTTTTTCTCATACGAGATCAGAAAAAGTCTCGTTGGCTATTTCTTTTACTGTGTTCTTTGAGTCGAGAAGACATGAAGGATAGAAAAACTATATAATACAATATCCTCGTAAGATTTAACAATCTCACCTCTTTTCATTTCTCATAAATATCTAGAAAAATTCTTCGCAGAAATAGCTGAAGTTAAACATCGAGACATTAGGTGTAAATTATCGACATATCTCATTCACGTTAATAGATATATATTATTCGCCCATTGATATATCATGTCAAAATAAACATTATATATGAAAATGTGAACGGTGAATATTATTTAATATATTTCAAAGACAAATCGCCTAACAAATCGCCTGAGTCGAAACATCTGATCAATCACGGATATTTATATATCCGCTCATATTTGCTCTAACAAAAAATCTTTGGGAAAAATTAATAAATGGATCTGGCCTTAATATACATATAATATGTATAGACATACATGATTAGTTATGAAAATAAGATCAATTTGCACTGCAATTCATAATCCTACGTTGACGCTGACGCGATAAAATATTACGATATTCCGCACAGTTTTATTATCATATTTGCGACTGCTGCTGATTACGTGTGGGAATATATAAAAGCGCGTGAACTATAAGTAAGATCTATGTACGATTTATTACGCAAAAAAATCACGGAGAACATTCGATGAAAGATTTAGATGAAACAAGTTCTGAAAAATAAAAAATAAGAATGGTATTCATAGTCGGATCTTATATTTAGGACTGTCTTAAGTACAGTCTTAAGATGTCATAAACCAATCAGACAGCAGTACTAGCATCTTAAGATATTATTTAAGATGGTCTTAAAATAAGAACTATAATAAATACCGATTATAATATCTCAAAAGGAAAACATATCTGTAATGCAGTCGAGTTTGTCGTGATACAAATTCATCCCAACTCGTACGACGGAAGTCAAGTGTTTAATGTATTTAATCAATGTAATGTATTTAATTGATATAAGAAGCAGTAGGTGGCAGTTTGACTACCGAGTATAAACGCCCACAAGAATTGTAAAGTGAGACTTAACGCGGTCGGAGCTAATCGTCAAATTCATTAAGCGCCTATCACTCGCGACTTATATACTCGAGCTCTGTCTCTTGAGAATAGTTTTCTCGTATCACATAATTAATAAGTATACTTCGGAGACCATTGTGTAAATTCGTGCCGATTCTACATAATCACGGTTTCACGGAGTTTACAAAAAACGATCGTGATGGAAAACAAATTTAAATTTAACTTTGATTATTATTAGATTTGGGTGGCATAACTGTTATGTAACGATGACAGTTTTCTAATAAACAACTTTACATCTCAGATCGACGATAAATGATTGGCAATGATACAAATAAATCCTGCTTAAAAGTTGCTTAAAAGTCGAAGTTCATTTTCACCGGATACTCGCAAAGCGAGTATAAGCCAATTTGCCTTCAAAACCGGCTCTATGATATTAAGCGCGATGGATCGTCAGATATTCCGCGGCTGAGAGATTTGTCGAGATATTTTATTCAGAATGAACGAAGCTCATTCATGATATTACTTGTGAATGGCCCTCAGGGAATTCGTTCCGACTGAGGTATCACTGGATGAACCGAAGCTCAGCGAGAAGACTGGTTCCCCCAGACCAGTCGCCAATTAAAGTGACACCGACAAAGACGATGCTCCGTATTTATTATATATTAAGCAATTGTAGATTTTTTTGACTAAAACCTGAAATTCGTGTTTCCAATGACGACGCAATGACCTTGATGACCATCGCAAACGATGAATGTACGCACCCCTGATTTAAGACTCGCCCTTTCAACGTTAATTTCAAAGACATTAAGATTCACGTCAAATAATATTAAAACATATCAGAACAATATCTATAGATGACTGTGAAATAATGCAAATATTTGACAATTTTGTGACAATATAAAGCGATTGTTAGACAATGAATATTATTGCACAATATTTAATTACGCACTGAAAGAAAAGATTGGCTGAATATGGCATAGTATAGCATTTTTAATTGGTTGCAGCAATCAATTTTTGGTTGCGTTAGCTTATCGAAATCCTATACTGGCATTGAGGATAGATTAACGCAACCAAAAATTTGCTGCCAATCTTTTCTTTCAGTGTACAATATTATTGATCATCGGAAAACTATATATTAAGCTTCCATTATCTCTTTTGAATTATTTAAAGAAGGTATCAATAATATTATACAAAATAATTGTACAATAATATTGAGCGCCTAATGCTCAATATTATTTCCATCAACGTAAATTAACTTTATTCTCTCGATTTAACTTATTCTTCATCTTTTGCTAATTTTTAATCCTTACTAGATACAATTTGATGCCTCATCCCTACAAACATGGGTCACTAGAATCCGTCCGTTTTTTTCATCTATTCAGAATAATTAAAAAAAATCTCTAAAAATTCATCAATATACTTTTAATTTTCTAGACTAAACATTGGCATTTCATTTTGAAAAATAATAAAATGTAATATAATTTATAATTACCGAAAGACTTAAAGAAACTTGCACGAACAGGAACTGCTCACTAATGATCCATGTTAATAGGATAAGGGTTTAAAACTAGAAAAAAAATGAAAAGTAAATTAAATCGAAATTAAAATTGATCTATATTATAAAACTGGCACATAATATTGTTCATCTGCATATAATGATTTTGTCGAATTGAGTTTGCATGAATCAGTCGCTCACACTTCATAATCCGTTTACTCGGATACGTTAGCAAACGCGGCGATGAAACTGGAACTTGGATGCATGTCGCGCAAAAGAGGCGCCTACATCCACTGTCACAGAGGCGAGTATTCGTTGCCATGTTAATGTCTTACTCCCACGAGAGTGACACGGTGAATAAGCAAATGGATTGCCTTCATTATCACGATATATGCGGCGCCGCTTGTGGTGGCTGAAATCTGTTAAAGATCAACGAATGCAATTCGGCGAATGCAATAGTGCAAATCGTGATATCCGGCAATAATGACCGCTGGAACAATGAAACGGAATACCGTAAATTGCAATCCAATCCAGCATGCTATTGCGTAATATGATTGGATTGCAATTTACGGTATTCCACTGCCAGTGTAAAAAATCTATTCTCGAAATCTGAATCAGTGGTTAGTACTAATTATCCAGTGGCATAGTTGGCACTGATCAGTGAAGTTCAACTTAAAAAAGGAAGAATGTTTGAGCATTATATAACTGATAAATGCTGATATCTGCACGTTAAATTCAATTCAATTTTTCGATATCATATTCATTGGGTTTAAGCACTAAAAGGTTAGTTAGATCACATAATAAAGATTAGTTAGATTAGAAATCTCACATTTAATTTACTGCTTACCAGTGGCATACTTGGCACTGATATTAGTGATTATTCTGATTCAGATTTAGAGAGTATAGTGTGTGCAACGTAAGCTAAAAGTTTTCTGTGCTGACAATCAAATACTGGAATATGTACAGTATCTAAATATATTCCATTAATTTAATTTATTTAATGCGATTGCAATTATCTTTCAAGCGATGTTTCATTTTATGACAATATTGATTATAACAATACAAACATAAATAGAATATTTTTATCTAAATTTAGAAAGTAATGGCACATAATATAAGAAATGTGTATAAAGGCTTTTAGATATGACGATCGCTTATTACGAATTTACCAATGAGAAGTAGTCTGGATTTAACGTTCGTTCTGAAAAGACGAAGACGTTAGTATTGATATAATATAATACTGTGCTGTGTTGCACATAAATCTTATCGTGAATCAATCAACTTTTGTGATTCAAACTTTCGCATTTAAGGAGCCGAAAATAACTTTTGAGTTCTCTTTAATGTCGGTAGACGTTAAAACATTTGTAAAGTTATATATATTAAAAATATTTGTGATGTTCAAATATTATATGTCGTGTGTCTATGTATTACATGTCTGCGCTCCAATAGCTGATTCCTTTGCGCGGCTATTTATAGTTCCGTCGAAATTCTTACTACTCGGCCGAATTGATATAAAATGTGGAATTGCGGTAACGCAATCGCTACAAAGACTTTTTTTATTATTTTTCTAAAAATTAAAGAATAAAGATTGTAGAAATAAGATTATCTATATCTCTAAATCTGAATCAGTGGCTAGTTACTAATTATATCCAGTGACATACTTGGCACTGAATAATCAGTGAGGTTCAACTGAAAAACGAAGAATGTTTTAGCATTATATAACTAAAATACTGATATTTGCACATTAATTTCAATCTTCCAATACATATTCATTGAATTTATACATTAAAACAAGGTCTAGTATATTATTATTAGTTACATCACATAATAAAGATTAGTTAGGTTAGGAATCTCATATTTAATTCACTGATTATCAATGGCATACTTGGCACTGATCTCAGTGATTATCCACTGACAGATTTAGAGAGGCATGTTTCACAGTTCAACCCCCATGATTAGTGTCGCTTCTTTCATGTATTTTCAGCGATTCGGTCATCCTTGTGAAATTTGTATTTTTTCAAAGATA
>Ga0157363_1003720_pt1 | contig 13854 bp, 3 predicted proteins | sample AttsexASBM1_FD_111477 | JGI IMG/M metagenome (GOLD analysis project Ga0157363, IMG submission 111477) | Fungus gardens microbial communities from leaf cutter ant in Ribeirão Preto, State of São Paulo, Brazil - Atta sexdens ASBM1 | ecosystem: Host-associated > Fungi > Mycelium > Unclassified ...
AACAAAAGTTTTAGAAAAAGTATGTAGGAATATAATATAAATATATAGTGATCTTTTTTCTCCATGTCAGACATGTGCATGGAATATGATTGCAGTAAAAACACCGAATAATTCTTTAAAAAAGTGTATATACATTTATCTATATATTCCTTTCTGTTAAAATAATTTTTAAAGTCATGCGGGATGATATTATAAATTAACTGTAAATTAACATTCTATGCGCCATATTTTTCAAAAGTGATCGTTTCTCGCAAGTAGAACTATCCTGAAATTTTTATTTGTGTGCAAAGATACGTATAGATAATAATACTTATAAGCAATAATAATATAGGTAAATGTAACTCCGATTCTAAAATTTTTATTTGTGCAAAAGTGAACAATCGAGCTGTTGGCAATAAGGCAAAAAGAATCATCTCATATTGAAAGACTTTACTTGTGCATAACTTGTGTAAAACACAGCTTGGACAATTTTTGCATTATTTATTTTTTTTGTATGATAAAATTATAACACTGCAGTGTATTGTCGAAACTTGCAAGCTTTCTCTTTGAAACGCGTTTAATTTAAATATATTTCATGTAATATTTTATAATGCGAAAATTAAGTTAACTCTTACATATTTAAAGAATTTATAGATAATATAGTAGTAAGCTGTTGATTATGTATTGATTATGTATTTGAATTGATTATGTATTTTATGTCTTATACTTTTTAAATAACTTAACATTTGTGATATACTAGATAATATTTATAAGTTATTATCTATTATATTACAATGTTAATTTATTTAAAAAGTATAAGACATAAAATATGTAATCAATTAAAATACATAATAATCTATGAATATATATATATATATATATTTATTCGTAGATAATATAAATAGTCATTATTATAAGAATATTTTCCAAAAATTGCAAATCTTTTTTTAATTTATGGAAAAGACAAACTATATCAAAAATTTTTTTGTATTACACTAAATATTCTCGCAATTTTTATAAAAGAAAATTCTTTCTAATTTTAATTAAAAAGTTGTTCAGATTATACAAGAATATCTGAATCTGAATATCCTTATCTGAATGACCTTTCTTCGCAAACATCTCTTACAAATAAATATTTATTCTGATGTTTTCTTTATTATGCGGAAGTAAAGTATACGATAATCTTATTGATTGTTGTTAATTTTAGATAAAAATCATTACTAATTGTAAGTGGATTTTATTTATTTACACTCCAATATGACGTCACGCAATATCATGTGGTTTGAAGAAAAATATATGTTGTTTGTATCCGGGAGCAAAGATCAAAAGAATCATGCAATATACTGACCTCTCACAGTGTATCACACAATGTATAAGAATTTTTAGAAACATTATTATATATTATTTGATGGTGTTATAACTTGAAAGAAATGAGTTTATTTGTGAATAAATGAAAACATGTTATATAACAAATCGATTTTTATTAGTAAAATCGTATCTATTTAATATTTACTGTTCTTTTCTATATTTTTTCATTTTAATTGAAATATTAATATCCAGACTTTCAATGCATGCACGCATATCGCATGCCTATTATCGCATGCCATATTTCATAATCATTGAATAATTTACTTTTACAATTGATTGAAAATATATGTAGTTTGTGCTGCAATTTTAATTTAACATACGTTCTTTAAATCAGATTATTATAATTTTTTCCACGATATCGCGCATTTATATTCCTTCGAAATATAAAATATTTTTTCTTCTAAATAATTCAGAAGGGTATAACTCCTTTATATATTTTTTCTAATATACAATTAAAAATTTTTTTAGTTATTTTTTTTTATTTTAATTATTCGAATATTAATTATTCGAATTTTAATTATTTTCTTATCGAAGGATCTATTTTTTCTCTCTTATTTATTCTAGAAATTATCTTTTTTCTAATTTTTTATTTCAGTTATTGCCAAGACTCTCAACATTTGAGTCACAGTGATTGAGTTCATGTGTTTCTTCATATATTCTTCATACATTTATTTTAATTATCAGAAAGTACCTTTTAATATAATGATCATTTGAAAAAGTACCTTTTAAATTTTTTAATGCTCAATATTTGTAAATCATTTTTTAAGTCCACAATTTTGCTTTAAGAAACCTTAAGCGATAAAGTTGTAAAAAATTGAACAATCACAGTTTATTTTTTTTATATTCGACTGTGATTAAATTGGTTAATTTCTTATGACTTTACGGCTTAAAATCCATTTTACGTAAACATAATTGTAAGTGATCGTAGTTGTAACAATTCACCAACCACAGTCGGATATTCTCCTTGTATTCAAGTATGATTAGTCAATTCTTACAATTACAACTACATTTACGCAATTGTAGATCGTCGGGCTTAAGGATTCTTAACAAACAAAGTTATAGACCTAGACTTATATTTACTAACATTTCGAAAAGTTTTTCTATATTAATATGCGTTGTGCTTCTCCCACCAAACAGAAAGAATCTACATTGACCTTGAAATATTAAATCGTTGGAATAGCAATCGCTTCATAAATCCCGCGGTCAACATAATTCTCATCCCGACTAAGTGCATTCGTGCTTCGTCGATTGTGGCAAGCACATCGTCGTCGTCTTCATTCTCAATCGTCAATCACGACGCTGTAGCTGATCATCCACTACTCGTCTCGAGTTTAATCACGTTTAAATATAATATTAATGCAAAGTCATGCCGTTGATAATCGTCTAACGTATCACATCATTGTTATCGAACTTTTAATAATACGCGCCGGTTCAGTGGAAGCAGTCGGTCGGTGTTCGATTGTCAGTGCACATCCGACCACGACTTGACACGCGACGCGACGCCAAGGGAGTGGTCATTATCGACGTAATAAGTGAGGTAATATAGATTTAATATATTGATATATATATATATAGATCTAAGAACGAATCAAACGAATCCTTATTCTTTCGCGACACGTTATTAAATATATCTCTTGTGAAATATTACTTAAAAAAATTAATTTACATTAAAATTTTATTGATTCAATTTGTTTTTTTATCATCTCTTTTTCTATTTATTTTTTGGATATTATTGAATTGATGATTTTGGATATTATTGTTGGAAATTAAAATATGAAATAATATGTAATATTCTAAGTTTTTTTACTAAAACGAGTATAACGCGCACGTATAGTTATCGCTTTTACATTTACGTCATATTTATATTACGTCATATTTATGTATATGTTACGTCATATTTATATTATAGTTATATTATTAAATTTATATTATCATTATTATTATATTAATGATCATTATGACATACGATGCGTACAAAATGCGCATACAATGTTAATTAGTATCAAAGAATTTTTTTTTCTAAACTTTTTTTTATCTTTGTCATAAAAAAAAATCGAAGGGCTTACTATTACACAGATTAACCTACATTTTTTAAATATACACAGTAAATCCTTCAATTGTTCGACATTTGAATATGACAAAACACAGACATCTTGATTGTTTTATCGTGAGAACTATCGTGTGCAATTAGTGTTTATCTTGACCACTGAAGTATGGCTGTATTTATGTAACGGTCAGGCAGAATTGTCGGACTATTAAAATTTACATGCGATTATATGCGTACTGTTACGATCAAATAACACTCCCAACGGGAAACTGATCACATTATGTAGCACGTAAAATATTTTCTTCAATAATCTATTTTTTCTCAGTTAGCTACTGAGACCATGGTTTGATTAATGTTGACAACACTCATGAATATCATTTATCTTTGTTCAATATTTGATAAACAACAAGGATGAAACAATTTTAAAGCGTGAATTTGATCTCGTTGTGTGAACACAATCGCGTCAGTATGTATTTCAATACGAGATTGCAGATATATATGATTTGTTAAAGTCACGGAAGAGATACCGTTGATTGTCGAGAAGTTAAATAACTCTGAGAAGCACTCCTGAGAAGCACTCGTCTGCATCATTTCGCACGTGAAAGACACAGAATAGATTACGAAACGTTATCTAAGAATCTAATTCTCCCGCTCTCAATACTACGTGACTTCAAGATGACGTTAAACTAATATTAATAAATTTTATGTTTGGAAATCCTTTTTTTTAATTACGAGCGTACAATAAACAATTTATAAATATAAATTTAATAAACAGTCTAACGATAATCGTTTGGAAACAAAACTGTCTCCTAAAAATAGTATGCATTCGTACATTTTATATATAGTCATTAAGACTTCAAAAAGAAATTAAATAGAAAGTAACACGATTTATTTGATTGCTGTTGATAGCATATCCTTATATTGATAGCAGCAATATATGTATAAATTTTATGCTTTTGTTATAAAATTATAAAATTATGCAAATAAAAAAAGCATTTTTGCACAGTCATATTTATTAATCACGATTAATCGGTTGTTTTAATAGAACGTAATGCTTCGATCTAAATATTTTTTAAGACTTATTAGTTAGACTTATTTTTTAAGACTTATTAATTAATATGTGCAGTTACAATTGATTGAAAATTAATATTTTTCTCTTGTTATACAAGTTACACGATTTCAAATTAAACAAAGATTTTATTCCTGAAATTTTGTAATGTAAGGATAAAGTTTCTTAAAACTCTATATACCTACGCTCGAAAAATTGCTACACAATCAAATAGTTTCTTGGCCTATAATCGAGCTATTAGTTGACAAGAAAATAATATTTATTTTATTTACAATGTCGCAAACATTTCGACTTACAAAGTCTTCTTCAGTGAAATTCGCAAATTATTATCTCTCTATTTCCTCTATAAATTAACTATTAAATTATATTACTAAAAAAGTCGTTTGGATTATAAATATCCATACGTTTATTATACAATTAATTGTTCGATAAACTTGAAATCTGTTTATCGTTTCAAATTAAAAAAAATGCAAAGGTTGATATTCAGATAGTAGTTTTACATAAATTATGAATATATTACGATATCTTGGAATTTTATTTTTAATGTAATTGCTTGTTTAAATTTATGACTTGAAATTCTCGATAATAATCGGAGAACTGAGCATAAAAATATTTTAATAATATGACTGTAGAATAAATGTTGACGGAATAATAATGATATTATATATAATTATGATAATAAATATGTAAATACTTATAATTAATCCGAATAACTTTTTTTAGTATGTAATATGTTATTAGTTTATAGAGGAAAGAGAAGGATAAATAGTTTGCGAGCACTAAAAAAGATTTTAAGTCGAAACGTTTGCGACATTATGAATGTAGAAATAAAATAAATGTTATTTTCTTCTTCTTATAGTCAACCACTAATTGCTTAATTATAGAATAGGCCGAGAAACCATTTCTATATTTATAGATTTGCTCATATTTAATTTGTTTCAAATGTATATAAGTAGTCTCGGTTTCAATATTAAAAATACGTATATTTATTCATTAAAATACATTTAATATTACAATAATGTATAACGTAATTCATTAAATAATTAATAAATAAATAATAATATCAACAAATAAAGTATTATCATTAATAATGTTAAATGAATTTATTAAATGAATAAAAATTCATTTTTATTAATTTTGTATTTTATAATTTTATTTTAATTTTGTTATAATTTATTTTGATTTATATTAAATAAAATTCTGTTATAATGTTATATGATATACAAAATATGACATATTTAAATATGAAATAAATTAATTAATATATGCATACAGTGTGAACAAAAAGACGCAATTTTAACTGCTGTTGTAAACTATCTAATTTATATTCAAAGATGAATGAAGCAAATACCAAAGTATATATAGAATGCTTAGATTTAAAGGTCCACAATTTAAAGGACAACAACTTAAAATATTTATAAATATTAAATATATAAATATAACTAAATTAAGATAAATAAATTTTCCATAACACATCTTACTTCATCTTTTGAAATAATATTTGTACTTTCTGTCGATACACTTGATATATATGTGATTTTATTGCATTAGCTTAGTATTTTATCGCTCCTACTGCTTTATCTAATATGCCATTTGTTGAATTTAACAGAATTGCATCAAGATGCCACACGTTCTAAATACTTTGTTCCATCTGGTCAGTTTAGCGACCTACAGCTTCACAATCTATTACACCTACAATGTATTACAGTTTCCTGAATACAAAAAATTTAACAATTTCGATCCTGGCCAAAATAAATACTTAACGGTGTGGAATTTGGTAAGTAATATTTTAGTTCAATCATATAAACTCATCATCTCTCCTTTCCTTAGATAAAATATATGATAATATATTAGTTATTATAAAATATATAAATGTAAAATACATAAAATATTTAATACTAATAAAAAATATGTCGCATGATAAAGACAGAATAAAACAATAAATAAAGTAGCTTATACAACAAATATTTTTTAAATAATCCGATTTATGTTATAACTTTTATACTTCATAGCATAGATTTTTTAGTGTTTTAAATAAAATAAATTTTTATTGATATCTTATAAGAAATTAAATAATTCCTGTAAAATGAATTTTTATCTGTAGTCGAATTTTGTAAAAATGATTGATAGAGATATAGATATTGCAGTCATTTTCTACTCAAATTGGTCAATCAGAGCTTGAAATGGAGATTGAACAATTTTTATATGGAATTCCATATATCGAAACTATCAAATTTTTCGTAGTCAGTTCACAAATCAATTGTCTAAACCTTCTCTGCTCGTGACATACGTAACTTGATGCTTTTTTTTTTTACGTTAGTCACTGTGAGTTGTATAAATTATAAAAAACTTTTTTTGCGCACGCAAATATAACAGAGTTATTTAAACAAAATTTTTTTTTATAGCTTTGAATTAAATATGGCCATAAGTACATGTTAACATGTATTATAGAAATTATAAACATTACATCATTATACATGAATAAATGAATATTAATGCTCTTGTCATCATTATCATCAAAATGAATTATAAAATTTAAAAAATAGGAAATCTTAATAAAACTTGCATTATATAATGCTAATTATACACTAAGTAATCTTCTAAAGTAAATCAATTCGATATTGAAAAGAGCATGTAAGCCAACATATTGTTGTTATACATTGTTTTTGTATATTTTGTTATGAATAAACAATATTAGATACTTGCAAAAAACCAGCGTTGGCTTACATGCTCTTTTTAATATTAGATGCTTATATAACGTTAAAATAAATTACCTTGCGACTAAACTAACGACAAACTATTTTGTACACAGCATGTTAAGTTGGTGTAGTGCTTAGACGTTCTGTATTAGTAAATAAATATATCATTTATTACTCTTCTCTTATATTTAGTATTTCGAATAATAATATATCTTGTGATAATTCAAGGTTACAAGGTTTACAAGTATTTATTGATTCACGAGATTTCTCAACTTTATGAAATATTAGTATTATGTATCAGTTTTTTATAAAATAAATGTTACATAAATTAAATTTATTTTTGTTAAGTTTCTTATAAATATGATTATGTAAACACATTTTAATTTATCATTGTTATTTAATCTTCTTTTTGTTGTATGTTTTTTTTTACTTGAAAAACTACCAGCTGTGATATAATATCTTGTGACGTTGAAATATGATATCTGAATATGAATATTTTCTATATCTTTTGAATAAATTGGTTAGCGATGGAAAAGTCCTTTGCTTTATCAGTCATTATAGCGCATTAATATTTATATTTTTATTTAATCATTAATAAAATAGATTAGGACTAATAAATGATTTATCCCTAATAGAAATTTAATTATAAGAAGTAATGATTAATTATTTATTTTGAATAATAAAAGCATTGTTGTTTAGTGCTTTTAATACTCAAAATAAGTTAATTTTTAGTATTAAATTGATCAGTTATTAAATTCTGTAATGGATGAGCCCTAAAATAGGTCAAATTAACAAGTTCAGATTTATGATTTGACTGGATTATGTATATTCGTATTCAGTGTTTCAGATTTAACAAAGGATGGAGAAATATCATTGTTCTCCCTTCACTATTGTGTCATCAACTTTGTGTAACTTCAAGTAGTTTGTAGAAAATCTAGTCCTTATAGAGTGATAAATTGCTCTCTCTCTCTCTCTCTCTCTCTCTCTCTCTCTCTCTCTCTTTCTCTCGTCTTTATCTTTCTTTTCTTTCTCACAACAAATCGTATTCTAGATACAGTTTTATTATTTCTTTGGCGGACTTCTAATGCAACAAAATATCCGAGCAGAATAAAAAATCGTATGTATCAAAATGACTCCAAAATGATTACTAAAAGTCATTTTCGATCAGTCACGATTTATTTTAATTGTTGTTTTGATATTGTCTGTTATTATTGATCTGTTGTTATTCTGTTATTATTACCACCTTATATCTTTAAATGTTATATATAAATAAAGAATATATAAGACATTACATAATAACAACTTAAAATCAATTTCTAGCGTTTCGAATTTAAATATTAGAGACTCGAACAAGAGCTAGTTAACCGAGCATAGCAGAATTACAGAGGAAGAAATTACATAGTCTCTACACAAATAGTAATTTGAAGAGATACATACGCCTATATAAGGGCTGCATCTCAGCTCAAGGCTGTGGAGAAAAACATGCATGCGAGATGTCCGATTGGCAATCAGTTCAAGTCGACCACCTGCTGTCTCAATTTAAGGGATTATGCTGGTATTAATCGTGAGATTTTCTTCGAGATTTTATTTGCTCAGGATATGGTCAGTGATTCCTAAGGGCGGGAGCATGGATTCTTGTGCATAACGCAAGAAAATAACCAATCAAAATTCTTTATTTCTTTCCTTTCCATCAAATAAAAGACTTTGTTCGATTTTCTTATGCTTTATGAATTATGGCATTACGCAAGAATCTACAGTGAGAATAAAAAGTATTCGTAAGGATATTTTTTATTTAAAAAATCTATTATATTTTTTATTTAAAAAATCTGTAAAAAATAAACATTAATTAGCAATTTTATATGAATACATTCTGTTCTAATATAAACGATCAAGCTGTGCATGTATTTCTGCATGTATTTTAGAAGCTAAATTTCTCGATAGTATGAATATTTTTGACCATCCAAACAATATAATTTTTAATTTTCGTTTATTTTTCAGATAATATATTTTCTATAATTAATACATCTTTTTGGTATATATAATTTAAAAAAAACACATAGTCTATTTTATTCTTTATGAATAAATTGTTAATTATTCAACAAGAAAGGATTGTTAATTAAACTTAAAGAATCGACGTCAAATTAGTATTGAAATCATCGTATCGATATTCATTCGACATCAATTCGATGATTTATTTCTTGCTGGATGTTTATTTTTTGGCAGGGTTGAGTAAGTTAATGTTTTTTTTTTTAACTGAATAAAGTTAAAGTTAAATGCTTTACAAAATTAATAAAGTTAAGTTAAAAGTTAAAGGAATAAAAAATTAACTTAACGTAAGTTAAGTCAATATTGAATTAACTTAAATTAAAAAAAAAATTAATTTAAAAAAAATTATTTTTTAGATCATAAGATCCTAATTTTTCTTAAAATGAGATTAAATAACTACAATATAGATTATTAAATAAATTTAATTTTTAATTTTTTTATTCATATGTGATATAAGTATATAATACATAACGATATAGCTATATAAGTTATATAACTTTAAAAAAACAGTTAGCACATAGAGAAGATACAAGATTAGTGATTACTTTTTAATAAGTCTTAAACCATAAGAAATTGACCAATTACAATTGAATGCGAGAAGAATAAAATTTGACCGTAATTGGTCAATTTCTTATGATTTAAGGCTTAAAACACCTAGATCCGGACTAAGGCTTATGGCATAAATAACCGCACAAATCAATCAGAAGGCTGTATTAGCACCTTAAGAAATTATTTAAGTTAATCTTAAAAAATATGAACAGATTACGAATATATGTTCTTAGTCTTATTATATCTTATTATTTCTCTAAGATATTTAAAAGAAAAAAAAATTTTTTTAATTTAAAAAAAGTTAACATTTAAAAGTAACTTAGTTAAGTTACTTGTAAAATTTCATGCTTTTAATTTAAGTTAAAAGTTATTAACTTTTTAACTTTTTTTTTAACTTTTAACGTTTTAACTGCTTACTACCCAACCCTGCTTTTTGAAAATAAAGTTTTTCTAAAAAACATTTTCTCTGTACGAATATTTTTTGCACTCATTATACTTCTGTCTTAATGAGCTTTTTATGGACAGAATAAGCTTTTAAGTCTTAAATCAGTCATAAGAAATTACAATAGTTGAATGTGAGAAGAATAATCTATTATGATTGATCAATTTCTTCTCTCTTAGCTAGAACTTAGGTAATGACCTATTGTAGAAAGCTCATAAGAAAGTGCAAGTTCGACGGTGAGTAGGGCGCCAGGATACCTAAATCCATTACTGTCACGTTACTCCCTTCCTTTTCTACTGAACGGCGACCGCATGAACCAAACGCACGCACCACGCTGCAGTCTTTTCTCCCTTCCTGAATCCCACCTGTCGTTTTACTCCACTATCCGTCAGTAAGGACAGTAAGTCGCGGGCCGCCGACACGAGTGTGCTCCAAGTGTTCTTTGTGCTAACCGCGTGAAACGTGATTTCGGTGTCTCGCGTTCCGAAAAAGAAAAATAAGAGTAAGAGAAGAAATACAAGAAGGGCAGACGTCGCACATATATCTATGCCCTCTTTCAAGAATTGAAGCGCACATTTTCCTCATCGAATAAGGGTAGATCAGGGTAGATCGATCGGTAGTACTCCGAGGTCGTGGAGAGACGGTCATGTACATGGACCGTGATTAAAAATAGAGTTCTCTACGTCTTTTTCTCTCTTTCTCTCTCTCTCTCTCTCTCTCTCTCTCTCTCGCTTTCATTAGACGGGTGTGTCGGACTATGATGAAAGTAGAATCTAGACCTCCCCCGCGCCTAGGCAAAGTGTTACGTGATCTTGGCCGAATATACTGCTTAGAATATACGCGGTGCTGTTCACGCGCGAGAGTAACTTCTGCGTATGTTGCATACACACGTACATGCGCATGACATACAACGGAAGCATGTCTTTCCGTATCCAACAAATAGACCTTGCTCTCGATGAACGAGCGTGTCACGACGACCCTCGCTGTATAGAAGGAGGTTAGAGTTGTTCACGGATGCGTCGTGTTCCCCAAAATCTCCGCTGCACGTTCAGCATCAGCGATCGATCACAAATGATCACCGCTCGTTAAGCGGCGTAGATTCGAAGATCTGAATTTCTATCGCACGATGACGTGGCGGAGCACATGGTATGATTATCACGCAAAGAAAACTTTATAAATGAGGAAAAAAAGAGAAAAAATATTTACGACACAAATATAGAGATAGAGATTCTAGAGATAGAAAAATCGTGGATTTTTTAAAAGAGCGAGAAGGAATCGGTAGACTTCCGCGTAAACTTTGAAAAATCTCTTATTGATCTAGTCCTTTTATTATGAATTTGTATTTGCTGCGATTTATTCATAAAGAAAAGAATTATTTATTTAGTTACTTAATTTTAAATGGTAAACTAAAGGCATCTACAAGTGGTTAAAAAAATAAAACTTGCGAAAATTCCGTAAAAAAACGGAAATCGATATAAAGTTTTGAATCTCGCACTGACTTGTCCTTATTACAGATTGATTTTGACTGTTATTTGATTTTTCTGTGATTTATTAAAAATCATTTATCTATTTTTACTTAATTTTTAACGATAGATCTATAGGCAACAGGAAATTCCGATCTTCTTTAAAGAACGGAGAGAAGACCGATTTAAACTTTTAAAAATCTTATTCCCTTTTATTGTGGATTCGTATTAGTCGGCGATTTGAATTGTTTGCGCTTTATTTATAAAAGAGTAAATTATTTAGTTAATTTTTGATAACTATTAATTATTTATTTATTTATTTTATTTTTTATTTAATTAATTTTTAATAACAGATCTATTAATAGTACAAAATAAAAATTCTTAAAAAGGACAAAAAGAGAGTAATTGATGTAAATTTAAAAAAATTCATTAATCTTTCATTAATCTTTTTTTCATTTAGATTTACATTTGTCACGATTTGAACTTTCTGTAGTTTATTCATAAAAGAATTAATTTTTGTTTAGTTAAATTTTTTTTAATGACAGATCTACATGATGATAGGAAATTGTGGATTTTAAAAGGTGAGACGAGATTGGTATAAATTAAAAAATCTCATTCATCTTTTTATTAGATTCATTAACTTTAATTTCACATCTACAATTATTATTTTTATTATTTTCTTCTCCGTTAAAGAAAGGAAAGAAGAAAAAGAATAAATTGTGCAAGAAATTCATTAAAAAGAACAAATCTATAATTAGTATACGGGAACCACAATGTTCTCTTTTCTGTTTCTTATAGAATATTTAATCACATTGTTTCTTTTAATTTTGCGAAAATTGCTAAAAATATTATTGCAATTACCTGAAAAAAAAAAAACAAAAATTGAAGTCGATACATCTGTAATTTATCTAACGATTTTTTGATTGAAGTACTAATAAATTGCTTAAAGGAAGAGATATATGGTAATTCAAGTTGTAATAAATCATTACATCATGAAAGAAATTTTAATAAATTATATCACTGTCACTTGTTCGCGCCGCAAATGCCAAAATGGCACTTAATTTGACGTTAGAAGAAAAAGCTAACAATAAGTGATGATTTAAAAAGGTCTTATTTTTTACTAAATAATTAATAAAATTAATAAAAATAATAAAAAATTATTTAGTAAAATAATTTTACTAAATAATTTTTTACTAAATTAAAATATTCGTACAATTGTCTAAAAAAAATAATAATAAATCATATGTTGCAATAAGTCGCAAATTATCTTCCCTGCTTAGATTGTCCTATTTCGATTAAAAATATTAGTTGGAGAATTGTTGATCTGCTGTTTTATTGATAAAATGTAACAGTTCGAATATAATGTCAGTACATTTTTTTTTATGAAAGAACGTACAAGAGAGCGATGGAAATTTTGAATCATATGTTAAATCCTATCTTCTTTGTATGACACGAAATCGTCCTCTATTAACTTATTTTTTATTGTACTATAGAAGTCTTACAATATATATGATATTTTATTATTTTTGTAAATTTGTTATTCTTTTCTATTATTAATTAATTATTTTTCCACCACTTCTGTATTTTGTATACATACACAATTCTTGTTTCTATTTTCCCAATATATTTTCCTTTGAGTTTTTCTTCTTCTATCTGAAACTTTTTCTATTTGGAACTTTTTTCGTACTTATACTGTTTTACTTCTCTATCCGAAAGTTTGTCCATGTTCTTTGTACTTAACTACTTTTTAACGTGCTCTTTATACTGGCATGTAATTGACAGGTAGCAACACCACGAATTAATAGCTTCTGTCGATAGCATGTGTATCTACAAAAATTTGAGGGGAATGAATATTAATGACAACCAATGCATTGATAATTGTAGAATAAATGCTATCCTTGGGCGGATAATCGCGTTCCAGATTTGTGAATTAAAAAGTCTCTGTCGTATAAAGTGAGTTATGCAACGTAATAGCCCGACAACGGGTCACCTAATATTTCTTTGAACGCTTCGCAGTCCATATTAAATTCCGTGAAAGAAAAATGACCTATATTAATTTTACACTTCGATAGCACGGCTAAAAAAAAGAAAAAAGACAACGGGCTTACTTACGAATAAGCGAACCTCGATGACCCAGTAAAAATATAAAGCGTTAAATATTTAAGCGTTAGAAAATTTGAAGACTATACATT
>Ga0157363_1003722_pt1 | contig 13852 bp, 8 predicted proteins | sample AttsexASBM1_FD_111477 | JGI IMG/M metagenome (GOLD analysis project Ga0157363, IMG submission 111477) | Fungus gardens microbial communities from leaf cutter ant in Ribeirão Preto, State of São Paulo, Brazil - Atta sexdens ASBM1 | ecosystem: Host-associated > Fungi > Mycelium > Unclassified ...
TAATTATAATTATAATTAATCATAAAACGATTAAAGAAACTATTTAAAAAATGCAATTAAATTATTTAATTTTAAAAATAAATGGATTGTTTAAATTTATTTAAGATTAACAGAATTACGTATTATTAGGTAATATAGTCTATGTATGTATATAATTATGGACTAAGTATTTCATGTGTTTCACATGTACATTAACTGACAAAAGACAGATGAATAGAAATAAGTCTCAAATATTATCATAGTAACATAAAATATTATCGCTTTCTGATATTTTCGCTTTCAGCAGAAGGAAAAGAATTAAATCTCGATGTAAGTGATAGCGGAGCGAAGTAGTTCGTTCTCCATCAAGCAGGGTGGAATGACCTCGATAGCACAAATTATCCCGCCAAACGTAGGTGGCCCGTGTATATCCATGTCGAGTGGTCCCGCGAAAATAGCAGAATCATGAAACCCGTCTCCGAGAGGTTGCATGTCCTGGTGGGGATATGATTATATTGGGTGGGAGAAAGGAAGGGCGTATCGAGAGAAAGAGGGGGTAGGAGAGAAAGAGAAAGACAGATCTGCTGGCCTAGTTAGGGTGAGTGCCACCCTCGACGGTCGATGACCTCGCGACCTCGACGCTCGCGAATCTCCCTCTTGCTTTTGGAGGTAGAGAAGATACATATGATAGTTCACCACAAAGAAATATATAAATGTTATTTAAGAGAATTTATCTACGAAGAAATTACATAGAATTTACTCATTAATATGTATTCTCTCCTCATGATTATATATATTTAAACTTAACACTTAGTTATTATATAGTACTCTAATTCTATTATTCTTAAAGTTAATAAATAATATCTATTATATCTTTCATTATCGCTCTCCTATATTTTTAGAAAAATTTCATGAGATCAAATCGTATGACACAATTGTTTGAAACAGACATTTTATAACAAACAAAAGTACTTTGCATTAAGCTCGTAGCAAGAAAAGTAGAATTAGCGAGTTTTTGAAGGGATGAGTGAGCTATGGCATGGAGGAGGAGTGCATAAGTTGGGGTGGATATAATATCTGTAGCATAGGACGACAGGTTGGTAGAAATGCTATACTTAGCACCGGAGGAAGGGATGAACGATACCGGGACTGTTAGGTGGGTCAGAGTTCATTGGCCTCGAGGTTACCGGCCCTCCCTTCACCCCCACGACCTTTTCCCCACACCACCTAAGTTCCGAGGGTTGGGACGCGTGAGTAATCGCTCAGTTTGAATTTCCGTGAAATACTTTAGATCGTAAATGGTTATTCGTTTCACTTCTCGCTGATCTAATCGAACGAAATAAATGAAGTGTATAGTTACGTTGGAAATACACACACGAGGTATTTAAAAATGGTGAAACGACACACACGAGACTTTCAATCAATTCGCAACAAAATTCAAACAAGATATTTCGTCGCAACATAATAGAAAATATAACATGTTAGAAATTTCTTCTTTTTCTTAATACGAATCTCAAACGAGACGGTTCACCAGAAAGAAAGTAAGAGTGGTCTGGCTAGGAAGTTAAGGCAACGGCGAAGGTGGCTCGTCCGGATGCCAATGAAAGGGAAAAACGCGTACGAGAAATAAGATGCTTCCCTTTCTCTTTTCTTCTGTCATACATTTTTCGCTAGTTTTTGTTTATTCGCGCGTGTTGTATTCTGTATAAAACGTATCACGTGATAAAAAATAGACATCAAAAAGTCACGTAATTATCTTTAATTGATCAACTATTAGAATTTCTAATTTAGAAATATCGTCTTTTTAACTTCTTTTATTGCAAGAGAAATCTATCTTGTTTTTAAAACATTAAACAACAGTGTTCGTTTTATTTATTATTAGTTTTTGAGATTTGCGAGACTGCTAGAAAGTAAGTTTTCTGTTCTAATGGACTGATGTTATCTGTATCGAGCCTCTTAACAAAAGCGTTGATATTTACTGTGACTAGCCAAACTGGGTCGTCGGTTCCTCAAAGTATCATTCCCACTCCATGCGCTAACACAGGACGAGCGCATCTTATGAGCATTCACATTACGCGGAGTGATCAAGAAAAATTGTCATTTTTGCCAGCGGTTCGGCGAACTCGAGCGAACGTGCGTTTACTCGATAAGGGTTCCGAGCTCGCGATAAGAGTGCCGACATGATTTGAGGTTATTCACCTCGGTAACAGGAGGGAGTGAGAGAAAGGCAATATGGAGGAGGGAACGAGAGGAGAAAGAGAGAGAGAGAGAGAGAGAGAGCGCGCGCGCGAGAAAGAGAGAGAGGAAGAGACAAGGGGAGACAAAAAGCTAAAAAGAGAGAGAGAAAGAAGGAAAGAAAAAGATGCGTGTGCATGTAGAAAGAGAATGAGCGAGATCGCTCTTATCGGGCTTCTCGTCAGTTTGGCGTAGGGACGTTGCGAGATTAGAACGACCCCGAGAGAGCAGCCCAGAGAGTCGACGAACCGGCCTCTGATTGGGCGATGTCGAGTCAACGCTCCGCTTAGAGGGTGTAGGGTGGGAGTAGAGGGGAGGGAGAAGGTGGACTGGGAGAGGACACCGTGCATCAATCGAGGTCACTGGGGACCGGGAGGAGGCCAGGCCATTGCCCGCGCGTCTTGCTTTTGAGGTTAGCCAACAGTCGCACAAGCGCAATTAGAAAATATCCAGCCAAGGATATATGATTTTATTATTATGACATAGGCTTTCTTTCATCAAATGTCAATCTCTTCTTTTTCGTAGAATCTGTACGCACTGATAACACTTTGATTCGCGAAATAGCTATTCTTGTTATTTTCACTATAACGTTAATAATACCGTTAATTTTGAAAAAAAATAAATGTTGAATAATGTTGATTTAGAAACACAGATTCTGAAATACTTTTCATCTAAAAATATTAAAGTTCAGAATTCAATAATAAATTGAAAACTAATATAAGTTGTACGTATTATTAAGCGTTAAAACATAGAATTCAAATATGACTTTATACGGAAAAATGGAAAAAAATGTTTAGGATTGGTAGTGCATATATTTTTCGATATAAACTATTTCGTCTTTTAAATACAGCGCACGTAGCGCATACAGCGCTCTAGCAGTCTACAGTCATTGCAATTAACAGTCCATCCCGTACACGCGTCGCATACGGTAGGTCAGTGCTCCGGAGATGATAATAATGATGCACCGAGCGGCGAGAGGATGACCACTCGCGACATACGAAGAAACGGTGAAAGCATTCTAGCAGCGAGAGTGATCACGGTCCAGCGAAGCAGTTAGCAGCTACTTTCTCCATGTATAGTGAAGACAGTCGGAAGGAGCGCCGAGGAACGAAGATAAGAAAGGAGGGATGGAGAGAGAGAGAGAGAGAGAGGAGGGGGGGGAGAGAAAAGAGAGATTATAGCGAGAGGGACTCGTGAGTAGGTAGTTTACCGTCGTAATTCACTATCGTATACGGTTACGTAACGAAGTCCACGCTGACGAGAATTCCCAACCGATGATAGGCCAATGGTGGCGCGTACGTTCGTACGTATATACGTACGAACGTACGTCACCAAAGTACCATCGCCGCCTTCATCGTCGTCGCCGTCGCCGTGTATTCGTTGCTCTCTCACAAAGTTACGCGTCACGCATGTATGTATGCGTACGTACGAGCGGTTCGGCCAATCTTCGACGCGCCGATGAGACATAGTCGGCTGTGTTGGTGACCTTCGCTAGTGGATGTAGGTGGGGAGGCTTAGTCGTCGAATAGCTAAACTGGAGTGGGAGAGCTACCGGGTAGTGGGGCAGGTGGGGAGACCCAGTTGGAGTTCGTTGAACTGGCCCGACAGCGATTGGCCACATGAGTCGCGGAGTTCACCAACGGCTCTACTTGGCGAACGGTGAGACAGGGAGAGGGATGGAGGGTCGGACTGCTCGGTTAATTTCATCTTGCCCCAGTTACGAGGCAGGCAGGGTGAACGAACTAGCCTCGCGCCAAGGCCCCATCGACCCACTTTCCTGTCGGTGTTGAGAGAGAGAGAGAGAGAGAGAGAGACAGAGATGATAGATCGCGAGCGCGCGATTTGCCAAGAGGAGGAGAAGCGAGACAGAAAGAGAGAAATAAATGGTAGGAAGACTATGGAGAGAAAGAGAAAGAGAGAACAGCGAGAGGAGGAAACGCCCGCACATATGTATGCGTGAAAGAGGGTGAGAGACTCTAGAGAGGTTCTCGCACTATCTAGGCTAGTGCCGACACCGAGAACAAGAGGTGTGTGTATATGTGTGTGGGGGGGGGGGATGTGTATGTATGTATTATGTGTCTGGGTATAGTCAGGCGGGGAAGGGGTAGATAGAAAACGAGAGAAGAGGGAGATAGAAAGAGATGGAGAAAAATTGCCGGAGCGCCGAGTGGAAGGCCGCCGACCGAGGGCAACGAACTCGGCCTCGTCCCGGGCCCCGCGACCTACATTCTTGCCCGTGCTGGAAAGTGAAAACGCCTCTTTCTCCATTCCTTCCTATATGAATAGCGATCTGTGTGTTACGTTAGGAATGTTTCCACGAGTCCGTTAGGTGCACTAACGGTTAAGACCTACGAACACATAATATAGCGTGTTGGAGCATCGCCCGGGGCGAACTCTCCCTTTCATTGGGTTTATCTCACTTACCGGCCAAGACGCATCCCAGGAGATTCTCGCTGTCCTGTGGACCGGTCCCGCGATAACAATTTCGCGTTGATTGCTCTTTGTCATTTTCATGAGGTTCGCCCGATGGTGAGAGAATGTCTGACGCCGAGGGTTGTTGCTCCTCCGTCGCGGTACCGCGTGGTTTGACCTTTTGCACAGTCATCGCCCAGTACCGAAAAAAGTCACGTGTTGCACCCTTGATGATCGCGCTATATTTCCCCGACGCGCGTCTTCCGCGTCTGACGCATCCACCCGAACGTAAACAACGAACAGTTGAGAAACGTTGCCACGCCGCGGGGACATGCGAGATTGTCCCGTTCTCACTGATGTGTAACGTCAATTCTCGTGGCAAGTCAATTCTCACTTGACGAACCCGTAACGGTATAGCCACGCACTTGTTCGCTCTTCTTTGTGATCACCGTTTAATCGGTGATTGTGATCCGGAAATCGAAGATTCGATCACTGTCCCTTTCTCGATGACACCGCTCTCTCATCCAACGATACACCAGTTTGTGGTCGCGTTGTTATGTGTTGCTGCCGTAGCTGTCGGCGTGACCGCGTGGCTATACCTGCAAATCGGCGCTGATCCGCGCTCGTGGTTCGTTGATTAGTTGTGTGCTGTGTGTGCCGTGCGATGCAGTACGCGAGTGAGTTCTTCGCAGCGTGGTGTGCCGCCGTACCGTGGCGCCTGCGCACCGAGCCGCCGAGCATCACCGAAGTGCCACCGTCGCGCGTCCACCCTGTGCGCTCCGTCACCCGCTCTTAAGAATTAATTTTTGTTACGATCCACGAAAATATTGAATTGCGATTTGAAAATTAGACAATTCATCCTTAGACCAGATGTGTCATTTTCTTTTCCATGCAATTTTTTTGTTTTTGTTTTCGAAAGTTATCAAATATATTTTTAAAATATTATTTAAAGTATATATTTTTAAATATATTATTAAATATATTATTAAATATATTTTTAAATATATTATTAAAGTATGAAAAAAGAAAAGAAAAATAATATCGTAAATTTTGTAGATATATAGATATTTTCAGACGATATTTCTGGAAGATTCATGTATATTAATAATTATCAAAATTCTTAATTTTTATACATTATTGTATTTGTATATTTATTTCGTCATTTGCTAAATTTATGTATTTATTATTGAGGGATTAGATTGAGTAACTTCAATAATTCATGATCTTTAATAAATTTTAATTAATCGTAATAATTGTTTGAAAGAGTATTATACAATTCTTTCAAGGATTCATTTGCAACACAGATATTGATGTGCGTTGTTCTCAGAGCAACAGGACGTAGTCAAAGTCAATCTTATCCAGTTAAGATCAAACTTGTACGATTGTATCCTCGCTTTACAGAACCGCTTTATTCTTACAGCCAATTGGCACGGTTGACCTGTCATTAGGATCAAGGATCTCAACATAGCAAACACTTGACCTAGGTTTTATTATGCTTTGACGATTCACCAAACTGCATTGTCCACTTAACAATATAACGAAAACTTGTTTCAAACTTCACTAACAATTAACGAGATTAGAAAACAATTGAATTCTTCAATCAGTTAGTTTGTCATACATATACTCTTCGGAATTCATAGAAGTTTTTGTAAAATACATTTGCATGTATCTACATTTAAGCTAACTTCAAAGATTTAAAAATTGACATTAATTTAAAAGTTGACGAATCGATTATAATAATCGATTATACAATCGATTATATAATATTTATTTAAATATAAGTAATCGTGCAGATTATCGTTCCGCCCTAGAAAAAATATACATTTTTCCTCTTACAAATTGAAATCTGCAATTTAAAAATACATCAAAGAGTTGATCTTACGGCCCTGGATGTGGTATACAATCGGGGAATATATGTATGTTTCCCTGCCAAGTTGTCGTTGACTCACCAATACTTAGAGAGTGAAAGCCGTTTAAACCCTTGCATACGGATACGCGTGCGTGTGCGCGCGGCATGAACACGTGGGTTACATCTATAGAAAACACAAGTTGGATCACAGGTAAGTGGTGGGACAACGGTGCACAAATGCCAGCGTAATCTAAACGCAGTTGAGGCCTAACCTATCCCAACTATGACCTGGAAATGTGTATAATTACGTAGTGTTTTGGAATATATAATTGATACATATCTTCGTTATATTAGAAGAACTTGCGCTTTTAAAATAAATCGTATAAATATTATTACATCGAAAAGTCTTCAATTGCTTCGTTTAAAGCAGAGTTTACAAATTATTTTAAAAGTTATTGAATTGATTATCCCGCGTGCTTAATTAGAAATTCATTTGCCCTAATCATTTGATTATATTATTCAAAATCATATTAGATTTTTGTTGTGTCTCGATTTTTTGAAAAAATTTGATAACAACATCTAAAATTTTAAAGATTTAATCATGAATTAAACATGAACTTCGTAAATTTTCATTATGTAATTAAAAGTGTTATAATTAGAATTAACAACATATGTAATTCATAATACATAAAAAAATGACTTAACATCGAATGTCCTGATGCGATTACAGATACCACCAAAAGGTCTATTCTCTAGATTCACATAAATATCATTATTTAGTATAATAGTGGCTTGAAAAGAAAACTTTTTTCTGTGCAATTTTTAATCCAATTTTTTTAATCTAATACAAATACAAATACAAAGCACTTAATCCAATACAAATACAAATACAATTTGAATATTAAATAGTAAAATATATAATAAAGTGTAAAAAGAAATTCTGCAAGATTCTAATTTGTTTAACTAAATTCATCTTAAGCGTGGTCCGCATATCAATGACAGGAGACGATTTTATTGCATTTTTCATGCAGGCCTACTTGCATGCAGACAATGGACAGGCTGAGATATGTAGTCGGTCAGAATAGATGTCTATGTCAGCTGCCTAGTGGACTTCGCGTGGGACACTTTCCGCGTTGCAATAACTACCCACCATTTGTAAGAAATTTTTCAGGTGCAGTTTGCACCGTGTTTGATTCGTGCGCAAGATAATATCCTAGAAGTAAACCTGTAATTACGAAACTTACAGTTCCACACCCACGTGCGATGCTTATTGAGAAAGTGTATAGATGTTTGAATCTCGCATTGATTACTGATTTAAAACTAGCTTCCTTTCTATTTCTATTCATTTTACGAAGTCCTGAACAAACAAACCGGATTACCATGACGAACACTTTTATCACTTCTATCACCCACAATTTGTCCCACGCCATGTATTTGCAATGTATTGCGGAGGCATACTGCGAAGGCACAGCTTATACTTCGAGAACGAACGAGAAATAGATAAACATAATTTTTCAATTTAAATATATGTGTATGTACATATATAAATATATATATATATATACTTATATCTCTAAACAATTATACAGATATCAATAAAAACATAAATGCAAATATTTTTTTCACGAAAAAAATGCGCGAAATAGTAAAATTAAGTATTTAAAATTCTTTTTTACATTATCCAATTTTTTTCGTAGAATCTTTTCTACATGTTATTCACGCTAGTAAGTTCTGGGAAATCTCAAATAAGAAATAGGAACGCTGAATCGTCAATTGTTTAATTAGCAGCCAATATCTGGCACAGAATGTGGGTAATTAGGACTCGTACTTCTTTCACAATGTAACTATAAGAGTGTAGGCTACCGAGGTAGGTTGACTGGAACGATTAGGTCGGGAAAGTCTATCCTACATCCAAACTTAGAAACGAGGTGAGATTATGTATGTTGACAAACATTTTTGTATAGATTTCGTGCGATAAACGATCTTTTGGCAATAATAAGACTTCAATCATACTCGAAATAATTCACTCAATTTAAACATTAATTTTTATATATGAACACAACATTCTTTTTCTACATAAATAAAACATATTTATTGTCTAAAAGGAATTCATAAATACGTAATATATCTGTAGCTGTCCGTAAACTATCTCATAATTCTTATGTTCTTCAGCGAGTATTTCTATCACTTTCCCCTTCTTTTTCGCCTTCTTCACGATCAATATTGTTCGGCCTACAATTTTCCATTTCACAATCAACGCCTTAATCAGCAATATGACATATACAAATGTATGAACACACGCAAATACATAGCCGTCTAGATGCCGTAACGCAAACAATAGTTTGACCAAGTAAGCGAAGCTCTCTGAATCTGCAGACGTTAGGAAAAGCTGACCAATGCACATTCCATCATTGATTAGTCTATTACATCTGCGCGCACAGTGTCGAAAATGTAACATTCATGAAATTGCGAGTTTACAAATCGAATCTTGATTCTTGCGATATTCTCCAGTTGCTCTAATTTAATTAAGGAAAAATGCTTTCGTCGATTAAAAAATATCTATCTACAATCTTACAATATCAAACTCTAACGTTATAAATGAAATACAAATATATAAACAAATATATAAACAGAACAATATAAAAGGAATAATTCTATAAAGATCTGACACTAGTTATTCGTAAATTTTTTACTTTTATTATATCTATCAAAATATGAACGTTTCGACTATAAGTTTAGATTTCCATACAAAACTATGTAAAGAACATTAATTACAAAAAAATCATCTCATAAATAAGTCGCAAAATTTGTCATTGAATACACATTCGTAAAAAGACTTCTGTTATCGCATAATAATGTGATGCCAAAAAAGTGAATTACATTAATTCGATGAAGAATTACATTAATTCAATGAAGAAATCTCATCGAATTTGAAACAACTGATATGACATATTTGAAATTCAATGCCGCAATAAAAATGTTAATTCATATGTCGAACCATTCGAATCATTCGTTCGTTAACCGTAATAAGAAATTTATAATTTTCATCTTTTTAATAATAAATATGTGAGGGCATATATGTATTTTAGTAGACATCGTGGTTCAACATATTAACATTTTTATTACGACGTGACATTGAATTTCAAATATGTCACATCAATTGTTAAATTCGACGAGGTATCATCGGATTATTATAATTCATTTTTTTAACGTTTTCAGCATCACATTATGTGTGCGACAATAGGAACCCCTTTTTATGAAACATGTATTCAATGTCTAACTTTGCGATTTTTTAAGATGTAATTAACGTTCTCTGCATAATTTTGTATTAAAAATGGCTTAAACTTTGATTGAATGAAAACTTATTGAATTTATATTTTAATATAATAAAAATAAAAAGCACACAAACAATGTCATGCAATGTCAAGTTCTCAATTTTTCCATATTGTTTTATACATATAGGATCTATTTTTTGATTCCGTTTTAATATTAAAAAAGTATATATTATTGTAAAGTATATATATATATATTAAAAGGGTTTTTAATTTTAGCTAAGCCCTTTTAATTTATGATGTAAATCCTAAATGGTCGAGCTGAGTTTTTAGTGCTTAAATAATAAATTTTCTTTTTGTAGTAGCTATTAAATAAATGAAAAAAATAATAGATTTCGAAAGAGGTAATTCCACAATTGTTCCATATAATTGTCCCAACAAAAAGAAATATATGATTGCGTTTAAATTCAATATTGTATCTGATTGGACTTCTATTGAAATTCCATTCACTTTTAAATGGCGCGCATTCCTGAGCTTCAAATAGATCGAGCGTGGCATAAGCTTGTTGTTACATGGTCAAACGACTTTTGTTGCGGCACGCGAAAAGACGGTGATAGAATTCAGAGAATCGGCCTTACCGAACGCGCCAGGAGAAAACAGAAGAGGCGAAGAAATTCTTAGAGAGATAGATAGATAGGATATGTCTCGCCTGAACTAGGCCGAAAGTGCAGAAAGCCAGACGTCGTAACTTCTCTACGTAATGCGTTAGCAAGCATTACGTTATACCAGACGTTACGCTACCGGATAGTCGCCAGTCAGATAAAGTTCCTTCACCCTGGCTGTCAACGGCGCACTGCCGTGCTGTCGTAAGTGCGTTTTCACCGCCTCGCAACGATCCGTGCCGTGCCGCGCCGTTTATCGATCGATCGAATCACGGATTTATGCGACTGTCGAAACGCTGTACCAGCACTACCAGCTAGTTTCGGTTGCACGACGGTAGTAGCACTATCATTATGTCTGCCAATCTGTTCTGCTGATAAAAAGCGGCTGTCTTAGGTGGCCCGGATGATGTAATAATGCTGTTAATTGTGATACAGACGAAGATAAGATTTTTTGCGAAAGCGTCCAATCAAACTACTCGACTATAAACTGATATAGTGAATTAACAGAATACAAGTTGAACATTCCTTTGAGAATATTATTTATGAGATTATAAAATATTATAAAAATATCGTTGTCAGAATAATTTTACAGCATCGAAAAATAACTGTAATTCTTCATATTGTCTCTAATAAAAATTTCACATAACACTTTCATTTGATACGTACTATTATTATTTTTTGTTGTACACAAATTAAATTTCTATTCTAGTTTTTTAATTGCGAATTGTTATTTTATTCTTGTTATTTCTTGTTGTTTATTACTCCATAAATGTATTTTTCATTTTATCTTCAGGTCCGCTTCGGTCATTTAATCCTAGCTATTAATATCAGAGCGCAGTGTTGTCATTAAGAAGTGAATAGTAATGCGACATTATTACCTCGTAATACTTATAACGTTACACTTAATTTCAAACGCATGAAGTCCTTTCACTGCGCACATAACGGTCTTCACGCGTTGCAATCATCATGCACACGCCTGCGCAAGAATAATAGCATTTAAACCTATTCTAGAATTATTAAAGCAAAAGATATATAATATAAACTTCTCGAAAATGTAGCATCTCGAAAATGTGCATTCTTTTAAAAAAGTGACAGAAAATATGTTGAAGCGTTTCTTAAAAACTCATAAATTCATTAATAATTAATTTAAAATTTTATCGAATAAGCAAAAATAAAATTTAATTTTAAATTATCACACATACATATAACGGTATTATTTTAATAGAAAAGAAAAAAAATGTTTGTTTAAAATATTAAATTTAGCTATCAAGTTTATAAGGATATTTTTCGAATAAGTATGAGAGCGTTGACGAAAATGTAGCGATACGCTAATGATTTCGTCAACTCTATTAGTCGCTGTATTTATATTCGCGTGCAGTGTCTTATATTAGATACGGTCAAAGTGCAACGTCCTCCGTTCTCCGTCGTCGAGGTCGATCGCGCCAGCCGAGAGCGCGGCGTTGGAATATTCAAAGGCGGGTCACAGCATATCTTTATTCAGTACGAGATACAATAAAATCTAAACATAAGGCACAAGGATTATATTATCGCAACAAAATATTTGTAATAAATTTAAGTATAATTATGTGAAGGTCTCGAGAATGAGAAGTGAGTCAAGTGCACTTTTTTTGCTATAATAGTCTCTATCGATTAGTATAAGAAGTCTTAGAAGAAGTAACGTTTAACGCGGGGAAAGGCTAGTTCGTTAGACGTATTTGACTCTTGCAACAAATGTGCAGCCATATATCATTGAATGTATTAATTTCTATATACGCTACTGTCGAGAAGAGGGCACTCGAGAAAAATTCTAAATCTAAGTGAAAAATTTCGCAATATAACTATCCGGTTAATCTTCTGAAGTCTCGCGAAACCTCGCCTCTGATCGGCGATCTTCGACTCGCGGGGGTGAATGTCCGCCCACTAGGACAAGCTGCATCGAAATTGCATACGCGAGAATTCATTCGTCGCGGAACGCAGTCGTGCGCAGGTAAACATGATCTGCTCGAGCAATTGATCGCCACCTCTTTTCGACGAGATTCACTCGTTGGGCCGGTGACCCTTTGCTATTTTTGCGCGCGCAGACTTTGCTAATATGACACCACTTGATTCCGTTAATATCCCATTACCTTTTATGCAGGATAGATATTAATGGAATCATGTGATGATTAATGCATAATATAGTCATCATCTCATTGATAGTTAACGATAATCTAAAACGAAACTTGCTGAAATTTATTTTTGGTAAATATAGTTTGTCAGGAAAATGTAATATCCTTTTTCGATCCTTTTTTTTTTTATTAAAAGTAATACTACTTGGCATGAATTTTTAATTCATCATCGGAAGTGCTAAAAAACAGATTTTAAGCATGAACGTACGGAAAAAGCCTGTTCTGATAATACATTAGCGCTTGCGACACGTCATGACGGTCTGCCAAGGATTGTTGGAGCGGATTAAGGTATGCCGAGGACCATAAGCGTAACCCATTCGCTTGTCGGCGTGCAAGCCGCCGCCTAACTCATCGATTTCACCATAGATGATATTTCTCCATAGATCATATATTAGATTGTAGTTAGCAATACTTTAATTAACATTTTATCTTTAACAGTGTATCGGTTTATAACAATTCATTTATTAACTTACAAATTGTTACGTGACTTTTATAAATATATTCGATTCTGTACAAATAAATATACTTTCAAATTATACAACTGTAAATGTTTTTAATATTTTTTTCAGTCTGTGCATAATAACACATGGAGGTTATATATACATATAAATGTTTCATGACATTAAAATTATGAAATAAAAATATTTTGCATTCCGAATAAATGCATTTGAGAATAAATATGAAAAGAATGAGATTAAGCAAGAGGGGTTTCGCTTGGATGAAGGAGTTAATCCGAGCGTTTATCTGCAGTGTATGTAGAGCAATATTAGTACAGTAGGAAAAAGGGACAGCTGGTTTCTGTATTGAAAATTGCTAAAACGTTCATAAATCAAGCGCCGCATATGAGAATTGTGATTGCTAACCGTAAGAATTTAATTTGTATTTTATTCACCAATTGCGCGTTTAAAACCATGACTTTTAAAAGAGCATTATCTATATATATTATAAAATGTAATTCGTTCATGTTCAAGATATCACCCACCGTAAAAATTTTAATCAAGTTTATGAGAATAAAGGGAGCTAATACACAGGATGTATGTATTGAATCCCGTCTTGAAAGCGAAGTTGGAGAAAGGATACGATCGCTCGCAACAATTGCTTCGTGATTCGAAGAGTTCCCAAATGACAAATGGTTGCACTTTGTACAGCGCCACACCCGCTCAAGGGATTAAACTGACGCTAATGCGACCGATGTATAGTTTGAAGCGCGCCCATGGAGAATTCTAACAAATATATATTCGACGGTGTCAGTTCTCCGGGAAAATTATACGTCAA
>Ga0157363_1003723_pt1 | contig 13849 bp, 12 predicted proteins | sample AttsexASBM1_FD_111477 | JGI IMG/M metagenome (GOLD analysis project Ga0157363, IMG submission 111477) | Fungus gardens microbial communities from leaf cutter ant in Ribeirão Preto, State of São Paulo, Brazil - Atta sexdens ASBM1 | ecosystem: Host-associated > Fungi > Mycelium > Unclassified ...
ACCTCATGTAATACTCATGGTCATTTAGGGTAGGGTACACAGTAGTTAGCATGGACCATGGGGACTAGTATATAAGGTAGACTACTTTGTACTAGGAACTCTATCGAGTTCTCTTGTGTCACTCAATACAAGAGTTAGTTCTTTGCTTAACACCTTGAGCATTGAATCATAACATATATCATGTAATGGTCTGGCTATAGTTGTAAAGCCCTGAATGAATCAGCGATAGTAGTTTGCCAATCCTAAGAACTTCTGAATGTTCTTGATACACTTCAGTGTCAGCCAATCCAATACTCCTTTTATCTTTTCCTCCTCCATCTTTATTCCTTCTGGTCCAATTACCACTCCTAAGAATTCTACTTCTCTCACCTTCCACTTGCACTTCTCTGGTTTAATGTACAAATTATTTTCCTCTAGTCATTGTGCTCCTCTTCATCTTTCGTTCCTATTATTATGTTATTAATAAATGCCGCCACTTTTCCTGTATTTATTAAGCCCCTTAGTAATTTATTCATTATTGTCTGAAAGATTACTGGTGAATTTGTTAATCCAAAGAACATGACTGTAGGTTCAAATAACCCCTTAGAAGTTGTGAATGCTGCCTTCCATTCATCTCCTTCCTTGATCCTTATGTTATTATATTTCCACCTCAGGTCTATCTTCGTAAACACCTTCTTGGTACCAATATTTTTGATTATATCTGAGATAAGTGGTAGTAGATAGTTATTTTTCACCGTCTACTCATTGAGATACCAATAATATTGTACTATTTTCTTCTTCCCATCTTTCTTTCCTACAAAGAATACCAGTGCTGTTTGAGGTAACTTTGAGAGTCTAATATACCCTTTTCTTAGTTGTTCCTTGATGAACTCGTGCACTTCCTCTCTTTCTTCCCTTGACAATGGGTACACCTTTCCCTTCCTCAGCACAAATTTTTACTTTATGTCAATAACATGGTCCTATATTTTCCTTGTCAGTATCCTTTCACTTGTCTTTTTTCCAAACACCTTGATCTACTTATGGAGTTTATCTGGTACTAACTTCTTTGCTTCTTCTTCTGATCTTGACACCTCCTCTTCTTCATCCCAGATTTCCTATCCCTCTGCTACCCTTTTTATATCTATCATTTTCTCCTTCTTCTTTTTCTTTTCTTCTTGTTTCCTTTCTGCATCCTCTTTTGCCTCTTCTTCTTTCTATTTTTGCCACCCTAATTTCCCCTGCTTTGGTCTCCACTGCTTTCCACATTCTTCTGGGTACCTCATCATTCTAACTTACCCTATCTTCCAATTAATCTTAGGGTTATAGTGAGCTAACCACAGCATTTCCAAGATTACACTTCACTTCTAGCCCTCTATCACATCAATCTCCATTCTCTTTCTATGCCCTTGGTAGTAGATATTCACCTTTACCATATGTTTGATTGGTCCTTCTTTGTTGAATGAACTGTCCACATTTCTCACATATATGGGCCTTTCTATCTTCTTCAACTTGAATCTCTGCTTTCTTACAAATTCCAAACTTATAACCAGCCCTGTGGCACTACTATCCAACAGTGCTTCTACTGTTATTCCCTCTTATGTGTCTATCCTCTCCAACCCAACTTTTACTGTTACTTCCCTTGATAATTTTTCTTCTTCCACTTTTCTTACTTTGACTTCCTTCCTTTTTCTTTTCTGTTTCTTTCCTACTTCTTTCTTTTCATTCTTTTCTTCAATTTCCTCCGAGTCTCATACACCAATCTTTATTTCTCTAGCTAGTATATTAAATCTGTTGTTAGAATCTAGTCAAGAGACTCTAGATTCTCTTCTTTTTTTAAATTGTCTGATTGTTCAGAATTTTCCTCTCTTCCCCACCTCTGTTAGTATTCCAGTCTTCTGCCATCTCCAATTTTGATCCTTCCTCTCCTGTTCTTACAATGTTGGGTCATATGTCTGAATCTTTCACAGGCATAGCAGTTCCTTCTCCTATCTATGTCCATTGCATAAAGTGTTATGGAACGCTTTGGACACTAACATTTTTCTTTTTCTTCTATCTATTTTCCTTAATTTTATATTTCTTTTCTTTTGAATTTCTTTTTCTTTTTAGTGACGATGAAGAGGCACATGATATCGCAGTCACATGACATGTCACATGATGTGACGTCAGAAGCCTAGAACATAGTGGAAAGATCTAGAAGATGACATCAGGGCACATGTATACAACATAGAGGCCTTGAGTAAGAAATGAGGCAGACATGATGTTACAACTCAGAAACCTTAGTGTTGGTTTGGGAGAAGAACCTTGTATAGGGTTTATACAAGAGAACTCAATGGAGAACTCTTTACAGGATCTATCTCTACTCATATACTTATGTTCTTGGTCCATGCTATGACTACACTACTCCTACCCTAAAGTCCATGCTTCTACCTCATGTCCTATTACTCATCCACCATAAGGCCATTATGCCGTATACATGTGCCTTGATGTCATACTCTTTAATCTCCGCTGTACATGTGTGCACCATGTGTACACCATAAGAAACCATTATTCCTTAACATCACTCCTAACCCTAACTCCTACTCTAGACTCTTCTTGATCCTTCTAGACCCTAAGTCCTTCTAGACTGCTCTAGACTACTCCAGGCCTATGACACAATGTCATGTGACTTCCTAGTCATGTGCCTGTATCTCTCTCTAGCCATAGACTAATAATTACTACTAGGGTCCTAACCCTAACCCTAAATGTCTATCTATACTTTCTGAGTTATAACATCATGTAACTTGTAACCATGTCATCTGATGTGACCTGCTGTGTGACAGTGTGATATTGTCACTCTAACCCTAGTCCTAGTTCTAAAAATAGAATAAAGGAAAATAAATCAAAAAGAAAATAGAAATAAGAAAAGAAATAAGAAAAGTTTAAGTCCACTTCTTGCGTTTTTGACATGAATGGTAGATAGAAGGAAATTTAGTATTAAAGGAAGGAAAGATGTATGTACTAAAGAAAGAGGAGTCAAGAGTAGAGATAATCCAGTTGCATTATGATATACTGGTATTAGGATATAAAGGAAGATAAAAGATAGCATAATTGATGACAAGAAATTACTAGTGGCTAGGAGTAACAAAAGATGTAGGGAAATATGTGGATAGTTGTGATATATATCAGAGAATGAAGAATAGAACAGAGACATGAGTGGGGAAATTAAAGTTAAGTGAAGTACTAGAGAGGCTGTAAACATACTTGATAGTAGACTTTATCACAAAGTTACCATTAGTAGCAGAGAAGAATGTGATATGTGATATATTGTTCAAAATATATGATGGTCATATGTCACAGTCACAGTCACAAGTTGGTATCACACAATCACATGTCAAAAAAGAGTGTAGAAGATTTTAAAACAATAATATTATACTATATGTCAATGGCATATAATATACATATCAGAGTTTAAGACAGTAGACTCTAACTATTTTATATTTCTCTATTCTCATTTGTTATTTTCCTTTTCTTTTCTCTTTTATTTTTGGGAACTTAGGGTTAGGATTAATGTGACATCACCATCACACACACCAGTCACATGACAAGATCACAGTCACAGTCACATAGTTGTGTATCATATGGAAAAGTGTAGAAGGTTCTGGAAGGATGACATCATTGTTAAGATAACAGAAAGTGGACTTAGTCTTTTTTATTTTCTTTCTCATTTTTTATTTTTCTAATTTTAGAACTCTGGGGTTAGAGTTAGAAGTGATCAATCACATCAGTCACATCTGATGGTGTGGTCACAACATTTGATCACAGGACTTGAGAGAAAGTTATTGAAGGTTCTGGAACAAGATGATGTCATACAATATAGACTCCATATGTTGGCCTCATGCTTTACACATGATCATTTAGAGTAGGGTGCACAGTAGTTAGCACGGACCATCTGTAGGAGTATATAAGGTAGACTATTTTGTAAAGAGTTCCTTATTGAGTTCTCTTGTGTTTCTCTAATACAAGAGTTGTTCTTTTGTCTAACTCTAAAGATCCAAGTTCATAACAATCATACAGCATATATGACACATGTTGACCTTAAGACAAACACATAGCTGTTTAGGGTAAGCTAGAAGTAGTTAGCATGGACCATGGAGTTTTAGTATATAAGATAGACAATCCTGTACAGAGTTCTCTATTGAGTTCTCTTGTGTAAACCCTATACAAGGTTCTATTTATTGATCTACTCTAAGGTCTTTGAGTCATAACAACACATATTCTTGAGAGTAGGCTAGGTTTAGTTAGTATGGACTATTAGCTAAGTGTATATAAAGTAAATACTTTATACTTGTAACTTCATTGAGTTCTCTTATGTAAATTCTATACAAGATTCCTTTTTTGCTCTATCACTTGAGCCTAAGTCATAATATCAGAGTTTAAAAGAAGTAAGTACTAATAAAGGTATATATATATTTTTAAATCAACAATTTATTACATGAAGCATGAGGGCAGACTGTGGTAGTTATGTTATAACTATGTACAAATGAACCCAAACTACATGCAAAAGAAAAGAAAAGGGAAGAAAAGAAAGAAGAAAAATATAAAAAAAAAGGTTCTAAGTAGTATGTATGCAAACCTAACGAAGTAATAGCAGACTTGAAAGAAAATGCTCTACTGTTAAGTTTAAGAAATAGAATGAAGTGATCTATCAAGTCTCTTCTCAGATTCTAATACATATTAAATCTTTTATACTTGTAAAGGATATGGTGCCTCATTTCTATGGGATATTCATCATACAGACAACTAAAATCTTCTCTTAGGAAGAATCTCAGCTTATATTCACCAATCAGTACATAGTTGACTATTGTCCTAGTTGCTCTTACACATAGAGAATTAGAATGTCCCAGATACTTGAGCCAGGACCTCTTTTTAGTATATGTAGGTTCAAGAAGATTGTTATCTACATTGCATAATTCCAAGAAATGTTATTCTTTCAGATCAGACACTTGGAAGGTCATCTTCTAGTTGTTGCATTTGCTCTTTTTACTGAATTCCCAGGATGACTTGCAAGAGAAAATAGGTAGGAGTCTGAAGCATTTGATTTCTATATCTACTGCTTTGTGAAGGGATCATTCATACCAACTTGGACATTCCCAAAATTTGATCGAATTGTTAATATTGTTTGAGAAAAACTTTCTTAACTCATACAAAATTGCAGTTGTATACTTTTGATACAGATAAATCAAAGAGTTGAAGATTTTCCTCACAACATGAAGGGAGTTAGTGATGACAATGATCTTTGAGATGTTAAAGATGTTAATGAACTAGTTGATGCCATATCTGATAGTGACAAGTTCAGCTTCCACAGATAAGACATTGATCACATGATGAATTGTTTTGATAACATCTTTGTTGCTGATATGAATATGAGCGATAGAAATAGTGACATTATGTTTGATGCTAGCATCAGTTACCACAAGTGCATGTGAGAGATTTGATGAAGAAAAAATAGTTAAGTCACTTAATAAAAGCAAATAAGATTTGAAAGAGTCTTTGCTATTTGTAATAAAAAAGTGAAAAGAAAAATGATTAGTAAAAATGTTGACAATTCTTGATCTCAGAGAAATCTCATTGTTAAGTGGGTCGAATGCTAGATGGATTTCATTAAACCTGTCATCTATATCAACAATAGTTCTCTTGATTTTTGCCCTTTAGAAAGGAGTGAGTGAATTCAAAGATAAGTAATGAAGGTTAGTGTTGAGATTAGATCTTACTTCAAGTAACAACTTTAGAATGTGATTATTAGAAAGTAAATAAGCTCTCAGCTGAGCTCTTTCACTTAGTTTGCAAAGGTAAAGATGGATGGGCATGAGGCCTACAATTGCTTCAATGCCATGTGAAGGAAAAATATGAAATGCTTCTAAGATCCAAATTGCAGCTCTTCTCTGCATTTTGTTAAGGGTCTTGAGAGGATATAACAATAGTGCTTTATTATAATGCCAAAGTTGGAACCCATAGAGGGCAATGGGGAGGACACAGCTTCTGTAAAGAAGTTGTTTCTGATGGGGTATTAACCCTTATGTAGAGTTGCCAAGTATTTTCAAGTATTTTATGGTTGAAATCACTTTGTTTGCATAGAAATCAATGTGATGATGGAATGAAAGCTTTCTATCAAAATAGAACTCTAAGTATCTCCATGTATTCTTGGGTCAAAGGATAGGACCTCCCAAAATAGAGAGGTCAAGTGAGAGTAGATCAAAAGTGCCAGTCACCCTAGAAAAGTGAAAAACTTCTATTTTTCCATGTTCTATAGTATAAGTCTGAACTTTTCCAAGAGAAGAGAAGTAATTCTATAACTACAGAAGAGAAAGTCATTCAAAATTGAAAGAGATTTGCTTTGGGCTATAAGAAGTCTATTGTTAACAAATGATAAGATAGAAATAGGAATTTTTAGGATTTTTAATCATTTTTCAAGAATGTAAAGAATGGGAAATAAATATAGAGCAGATAGAATAGGAGAGAGGGCTGATCTTCAATCTACTCCCACATTAATGTTGAAAAAAAAGAGAAATTGTTCTAGAAATACCTAGTCTTTCTGCCTTAGAATCAAAGCCCACCTTTCTGAGGATTAAAGGAAGTAAGTGATAATTGAGAGATGGGAAAAACTGAGTTATATCAAAAGCTAAAGTATTTGTCATCTTTTGTTTGATCTATTCCAAGTGGATAAAATATGTAAGAGCAACTTCTGCATCTGTTGTTGACCTTTGCTTTAGACTATCTAGTTGACTTGGATGGATGATATTATTTGAAATCAATTGGAATTGGAGTCTATTGCATATGACTTTCTTGATGAGTTTACCTAAAGTATTAAAAAGGACAATAGGCCAGAAAGCTTTAGAGAAGTCATAAGACTTCTTGTTAGGTTTTAGAATGATAATAGATGTAGATATCTTGAAATGAGATAGACAATGACCCAACTCAAAATAAGCATTAGCAATATTGATGATCTTATCCAGATACAACTCATTCTTGACAATACACTTGAGGTGTCTCCAGAATATTTTGTCAGGGCCTAGAGTCAATGAGTTGTTACATTTGGCGATGGCACTAATAAATTCCTCTCTTAAAAAAGAAACCCATTTAGTAAAATATTTGTTTGAGACTTTGTTTAAAGCATCAAAGTTGATATAGTGGTCTTAAGCCATATTGAAAGATAAATAAAGCACACTCTATAGATCTTCAATTTTTATATATGGTTTATTATTATATTTAATGGCTTCAATGGCTGGAAGATTTCTCTTGTTGACCTAGTTCATGAGTTTCTAAGGTCCTTTGATTTTGTTGGTAACTTCTTGAATTTTCAGGTCAAAGAAAGAACATTTGACATTCTTGACTGTTTTCTTAAACTGCTTCCAGTTTTCAATATGCTTGGAATATACTTGGTTGACCTGTAAATATCAAGGTTACATTTACAATTATTATCCCACCAGCTCTTGGAATGCTTGGTGTCATCTTGATGTGTAGTTTGGGTTTATTACCCTCTTTGATGATTCTCTGAATATTGTTGATTTTACTTGCTTTCAGAGATAGGAAGGTATTTTTGATTTTAAGGATTTCCTCAGTGTGACTGGCTTGTTTCAAGGTATGGGTATATAATTTGGACAGTATCTTATTGACAGGAAACAATTTCAAATTCTTGAAGTATTTGGAGATTTCCTGAACTTCTTTGGGCAATTTGGCAGAAATTAGAGATGGAATTCTCTCAATATATACTAGTACTATCTTGGTCTTGTCTCCTTTATTACCATTGTTCATGGGCTTAGTTTTTAGGATACACTTAAAGGACACCTTCTGTCTGAAGAAATTCTTGTTATTATCAGCATAGAGAGAATCCTATTCTCATGAATAAATAGATGTAACAAGATTCCATGTTGCTTCACCAATGCCCTTAAGACCTTTGATGTCATTGGCCTTGTTTGTGTTAATACTCTTATTACAAATATACTTGGCTAAATGATTTAAAGGTTCCTTGATATTTTTGGAATTGGAGGAAAGGTGCTCTATAAAACCATAAAGTAATACAGAATGAAAATTCCTATCCCATACTTCAGATTCCATTGAATAGTCTGGATCATAGGATAATTGAATGTTGATGACATCATCATCAACATGTTGAACAGATATAGACATAAATATTGTAGCAACCACTAGTCGTAATGACCCTGTAGTATGCTTACTTTAGTAAAGCTCTTATCTGGCTATCTAGTAATGGGAATTACAAGAGAACTTGACAGAGAATTACAACAGTATTCTACTAACTATTTATATAAAGTCTCATGGTCTATGCTATGACTATTCATTGTCCTATCCTAATGTCCATGCCTTGTCCTTATGTCCATTACTCATCTTCTATACATCTTCCTTAAGGCCACCATGCTATGTTCATATGCCCTGACATCATACTCTTTAATCTCTGTCATACATGCATACACCATGTGTACACCATGAGGAACTCATGCTGTTAACATGTTTCTTGATGTTACTCCATCTTTAGACTCTTTCCAATCCTTCTAGACCCTAAGTCCTTTTAGACCACTCTAGACCATTTTAGGCTTATAACATCATATTATGTGACTTACCAGTCATGTGCCCTCTCTCTCTCTCATTGTAGACTAATAATATAACTATTACTATATCTTATCTGTCCTAACCCTAACCCTAAAGTCTGTCCATACTTTCATCTTATAACAGTATCCCCTCTTCAAGGTTTCTCCTTCAGAGAAACACCTTGGTATTCTCTTTCTCTCTCTCTCTATCTCTATCTCATCCAAAAACCACTCTTACTTGTCATTTGTCTTTTTGGCATCATTGCCACGACAATTGGCATTTCCTTCTTCCGAACTCTCTCTCTATCTCTTTCAATATATCTTCCACCTTTCTATCTTTCTATCTATTCTCAAATATCTCATCTACTATTCTCTCCTTCCACTTATCTATTAGACCTCCTTAAATATACGATACTATCCAATAAATTTTATCTTCTGTCTTTTCTCTCTTTATCTTTCTCTCCATATATTTCTTATAATCTTCCACAAATCTTGAGACCTGCAACAAAGTCCCATCAAACACCTGAGACATCTTAACCTCTTCTTTCACTTTTGTCTTATAATAATAAAGGCAGGAGCTTTTTCTGCTATATATTGTTTTCTTGTCTTATTCTTATAGTTAGTCACTCTACTAATCTAAATTTCTCTTTTTCTTTGGTTGTTGTATGACAGTTGAGAACTGTCAATAGGATCCCTAAATTTCTTGTCAGGGAGGTCATTTAGTCATTCCATCTTTGCATGGTATGGTTTGAATGCTTTACTAGAAAACATAAAAACCATTCTCGAGTTAGCTTTGCTATGAAACATAGTTTGTCTCCTAACATCATTGAAATTGTCAACATTGCAATTATCAATGTCCTTTGCTATAGAGGCTAGTAAAGAAGTCATATGCATAGGTTTAAAAGTAATTGCTGAAGTAGAAGAAGTTATATTTCCTGTATCTCTTATAGATACTACTATACAAGATGGTGGTTCAAGAGAAAGAAGGGGTAATAAAGGTGTATTACTAAAGAACACTGAGATTTGACTAAAATAGTTGATTATTAAACTAGTAAAATACAATGTATTTACTAGTCTTATATATAAATACTATAAAAAGAAGAAACTTGAGAGTTTTAGTATATAGCCCTAAGCAGAGATTTTAGTAGTAAAACATTAAGAGAGTTAAATAGGAGGACTCCACTATGGAAGATTAAGTACTCTCAGAGTTTAGAATTGAGTACAACACTACTATAGAGAATATGTTGTAGAAATAAAATCATCATAGAAGACAAGCTTTTGTTAGGATTTTAGGTAATATAACACTGCTGTAGAAGATGAACTTTGATTGAGTAGACTTAGTTATCAGAGTTTCAAACAATAAACTTGACTTTACTTTATTTTTATTTTATTTTTATTTTCTCATTTTCCTTTATTTTATTTTTGAGTTTCTTTTTCTTTTTCTTTATTTTGAACTTAGGTAAAAAAGTGTGAGGTGACATCATATATAATAGTCATATGTCACAAGACATAACAAAAGCAGAATATCTGTCAAAAGATAAATATATATACTATAGTCACAGATCATATGATCATGTGACATAGAAAAAGATGTAATCTTGTATCTTTATGCTTTACTAATTGTATTCTCCCCTACTCTACTCTCAAGTCTTTGCCTAAGTTGTAATCTGAGCTTAGCCTAAGGTCATAATATGACAGCTTTAAATATATTATATTATATTTTTATTTTTATTTAATTTCTTTTTTATTTATTTCTTGGATAACAAAGGGATATGTATCAGGAGTACAGCATGAAGTACATATATAGTACCAGCCAGATATCAAAGCTAAGCTTAATATTATATACTTTGAATATAACTGGTTTAGTGACTGTATCACAAATAAGCTACTCACTGGTTGTAATGCTTGAACTTAATGTGTTTCAGAGGTTTAGTATAAGGAAATAATAATAATAGGTGATGAGTAGTATCAACAGAATAGTATCAACAGAAATAATTGATGTAAATTGATGTTGTTAAGTCTGAGGCTCAGACACAGAAGTATATATATAAAAGAGTAATGGTTTGTGCACAAGCTATTGCCATCACATGATCAAAACTTGTATCTGATGGGAGCTGTCAGGCTAATTTTAGAAGATAACTAATTATGTCACTATATTAATATACTTATATCTCTATGAATACTTATTGCTATGTAATATATTATATATTGTTGGAAACAGTTTGATGAGAAATTTCCAGTACAAGTTGGAAATGTGAATCCGTCCAGTTGTTCATAAGATATTAGCAAACAAAGATTTTACAGTTACTGATGACCTGATATCTTGGTTGTCAGTTGTCACTTTTGTACATTCTACATATGTGTAGATAGCCCTTATTTGGGGCTTTACAATATAACTTAGTTTGTGAAAATTGGTCTACTAGTTGTGGAGATACAAGCTAAATGAAGTTTGTAACAGGCTGGTTTATTTCTAACATAATATCAAGCTTCCAAGCAGTTGGTAGTTCAACTCCTGGTAAAGCCATTTTTGTCAAAACTAAAAGCAGTAGACTCTAAATTATTTCCTTTCTATTTTTATTTTCTTTTTCTTTTCAAATTATTTTCCTTTCTATTCTTAGAACTATAATTAGGATGACCAGATCATAAGGTTATACATCAGTTACATCAGATGACATGGTCACAAGTCACGAGGCACATAGAAGAATATAGAAGATTCTAGAAGAATGATGTTATATAATATGTTCAACACATATTAACCTCAAGACAAACACATAGCTGTTTAGAGTAGGCTAGAAGTAGTTAGCACAGACCATAAGGTTTTAGTATATAAGGTAGACTATCCTGTACAGAGTTCTCTATTGAGTTCTCTTGTGTTAACCCAATACAAGGTTCATTCACTTGTTTAACACTAAGGACTTGGGTTTGTAACATTAGAGCTCAATTCTCTTTCCTGAGACTGTCCAACACAAGACCCTCTCTAACTTATTCTCTACTCATCCTTGACTGAAGGGCAACACCGCTCTTTAGTCAAGAAGAATTGCTGGACCCTAGGTATAAGGGGTATACCAACTAGAAGAGAGAATTCTGGTCATTTGTTTGTATCAAAGCCCACTGATACACTTCAAACATATTACCTTGTGTGGACATGATAGTAACCTTTTCTTATATCAGCCTCATGTTATAGACCCCCTTGTGATCTGTCTGTGCAAAGGAACAGTAGACGTTCTTAAAACCACTGCTTGGAGTAGAACATCTTTCTTAAGACAAAATTGTGTAGATTTTACTAGGGCAGTAGTCAAAAAAAAGTAGCCAGTAGAATGTGTAGGCAGAACAAGAAGAAGACTTGCTATTACATACTGAGATTTTTTCCTCAGAATATGAATTAGAGAGCAAAACCAGCATAGGTTCCACTCTTCTCCTATATATGTCATCACCACCAACACCACCACCTGTTATAACCTTAGAACCTTAGAGTAGATTCAGAAGTCAAACTCTTGTATTAGAGAAGACACAAGAGAACTCGATAAAGAACTCTTTTACAAAATAGTCTACCTTATATACTTCTACAGATGGTCTGTGCTAGCTACTGTGCACCCTACCCTAAATGTCCATGTGTAAAGCATGAGGCCAACATGTGATGTCCATGTTGTATGACATCATTTTGTTCCAGAACCTTCTACTTTCTTCTCTCAAGTCCTGTGATCAAATGTTGTGACTACATCATCAGATGTGACTGATGTGACTGATCACTTCTAACCCTAACCCCAGTGTTCTAAAAATAGAAAAGATAAATGGAAAATAAAATAAAAATGAGAAAGAAAATAAAAAGAAACAAAGACTACTTTCTATGATCTTGACACCACCACCACCATCATCATCACCATCATCAATTACACCTCCCCCTTATGAAATGAGTCAACCTAACTACCCTGCTATTATAAGGCAGCTCCAAGAACAAATTGCAGCACTAACAGTACAAGTAGGAGAAGATGCAGAAAGAATGGCAGCAAGCACCAAGGTAACAAAACTTCAAATATTCAATGGGACCTTGTCAAAAGTCTCAGGATTCATAACAGCATGTAAATTGTATATAAAGATGAAGATGAGAAAGGCGGCAGTAGAGAAGCAGATTCAGTAGGTATTATCATATGTGTAGAGAGGATTGGCAGATGTTTGGAAGGAAAATGTTTTGGAGGATTTAGAGGAGGGAGAACTAGAGTATGAATTAGTGGGGGATTTTTTGGTAGCAATCAAGAAAGAGTTTGGAGGAGAGGAAGAGGAGTCAGTAAAAGTAGCAGAATTGAAAAGAGCAGAGCAAGGAGAAAGAACAATAGAGAAGTTTGTTTAAGAGTAGTGAGAGGGAGTAGGTATGAAGGGAGGCCATTAATGGAAGAGTTCAAGAGAGGAATGAACAGGATAATCAGGAAGAAGTTGATGAAGGCAGAAAGGCCTCTGACAAGCATAGAATAGTGGTACAAACATGCCACTAATTTAGATAGGCATTGGAGGGAGAGTAGAAGAGAAAAAGAAAGACTGAAAGAATGATAGGAACAGAGGGAAATAGCCCCTAGACAGCAGAAACAGCAAATGCCACCTCAGCAGGTGACAATAGGGCCTGCTCTGATAGAGGGAGTAGAAAGAACAAATGCAGTAGTGAGAAGTCTGGGGCAAGAACAAGGAATAGGGTTGCTGAGAAGGAACCTTTATATTGTGACAACCACTAGACACAAAGTCCAATAGCTACACAAGTGAGTAAAGCTCTTAGTAGGCAATCAAGTGGGGAAAATCACAAGAGAACTCAACAAGGAGTCTCTGCTAAATTAAAGTCCTATATATACTAAATACACCTGGTCCATGCTACAACCTCATATGTTATAACTCAAAAAGTGTAGACAGACATTTAGGGTTAGGGTTAGGACCCTAGTAGTAATTATTAGTCTATGGCTAGAGAGAGATATAGGCACGTGACTAGGAAGTCACATAACATTGTGTCATAAGCCTGGAGTAGTCTAGAGCAGTCTGGAAGGACTTAGGGTCTAGAGAGATCGGGAAGAGTCTAGAGTAGGAGTTAAGGTTAGGAGTGACGTCAAGAGACAATGGTTTCTTATGGTATACACATGGTGTACACATATATAGCAGAGATTAAGAGTATGATGTCAAGGTACATGTATACGGCATAGTGGCCTTATGGTGGATGAGTAATAGGACATGAGGTAGAAGCATGGACTTTAGGGTAGGAGTAGTGTAGTCATAGCATGGACCAAGAACATAAGTATATGAGTAGAGAT
>Ga0157363_1003724_pt1 | contig 13849 bp, 10 predicted proteins | sample AttsexASBM1_FD_111477 | JGI IMG/M metagenome (GOLD analysis project Ga0157363, IMG submission 111477) | Fungus gardens microbial communities from leaf cutter ant in Ribeirão Preto, State of São Paulo, Brazil - Atta sexdens ASBM1 | ecosystem: Host-associated > Fungi > Mycelium > Unclassified ...
CCATTGCTTATCCCGTATTCTCCGAATACTCCATATCAATCGCTACAATAATTATCATATGATTTACAATAGTAACCGAACCGTATCATTAGAAAATCCTGCATGTAACGGATAAGATAAGAAATTCCCACCTAGCCTTCGAATGCAAAATGCGCTTTTTATTTCATCAGACTACCGTAACTTCTTCCTCTTTAACTTTTTGTCAAACCGCTACATTGCTAGTTTATTTAATCTCAAATACTCAAGTGTGTGTTATATTCAATGAAACCAAGGCCGACGGAAGCATACATCAGATAAATTGTTTTTATAAGTAATTGAGTTGTAACTCTTGCTTTCTCATTTATATCAATGTAGGTTAACTTCAATCTCGGTTCATCTTTTTCTAATTCTCAGAATTTGAAAAAAATAAAGAGTTGAACCGAGATTTTAAAATTAATATCATTTAACTTCTTCCAACCTCCCATCTTCGGCAATTAGCGTTTCCTCTCGTGATCAATCGCGTAGATCATTTCTCGGAAATCGGAATTCACCTGCATGCGTAAGCGTGAGTCGTTGAAAACATTGACCTGCAGACATTCACCATCGGACTGAAATATCCGTGGATCGGATATTTATAAAACGATGAAATTTATTAATTAAGTGCAACTGCCAGAAAATCAGCGACCGGTGCGGTACAGCTTTTAATGACCGCGCGAAAAATCGCATGTCCTCCATGTCCATATGTGAACGCGTTACATTCATTGGCGGAGCTGAACGAGTTGGAGAATGTCGTTCTAGAGTGGGAATCTCGTTCTCTGCTTCGAGAAGATAATTCTTGCGACCAGTCGCGATGAATGTGATGCTGTATGAATAACGACACGTTTTATTTGACTGTATATAGAATTATCGGAGAGAGAAAAAAAACGAACTGGCATTCTAAACGGACAAACTTGTTTCAATAAGCCTGGATGATATTTCACTTCTTTTCGATCAAATGAAAGAGGCTCCATACATTTGTCCGTATTCATCTATAAATATTCACTCGTAATCAGTCATTCTTATTAGCTCAGTGGAATTCATCTCGAGGCATAAAAGCATGTAAACATACAAATAAACACGATAAATCTTATATCTGCATCCAAAGTTAGATCCTACACGCAACGGAAGAAATATTAGAAATAAATATAGATTAAAAATATTTTTAATAAAAAACTAATATAGATTAAACGTAACGCACAACGAATACAGATAAGATATAAGACATATTTATGCGTTACATTCACTTTCTTATTTCTAATATTTAATATCGATTGCTGTTCCTGATATTTCTTCCATGAAATCCTGCGCGCATACAATGGAAGAAATATTTGCGCAGGGCACACTTGCTCTCCGGAAACGTTTTTCTTTTAGATTAGAGTTCTTGTAGCCCCCCCGAGACATAAACGCGTCGAACCTTCCCGCGTCAGTCTAGTTTCTCATGAAATCAAAGGCAAGTCGTTCCTCCCCGTGGAACGATCATCTCTTCAAGTGAACCGTGCGCCTTCACGCACAAGCGTGTGTGCGTGCGTACGTGACGTGAGCGCTCGCGCGCAAACCTGGCCATTACAGGAAGAGGCGCGTATAATCTGTTGCGAAACGGTTTAAACTTGTGGAGCGATGCTACAGGCGGAATACTCAATCGCAGCCCGATACGCATTCATGCGCGTAGAACGACACGACACGTACGTGTAACGTACACACGTGCATACAAGCGTGTCACGATGATCGAAGGCCTTTCCTCGTTGTCTTTTATACGGCTCGCTACGGATCACGTGACTAAGCGACGGTGCTCGTCGCTTGTTGCAGCTGCTCTATGCACTTCCGGTCTCTCTGGACACGGAAGTCGTGCGCGAAACCGTCAGAGCTACAACTTTGCGTGCCGTTACTCCAATCTCTGCGAACGAGATGACATCATGCCCAGATTCGCGCACTGTAATTAGAACTGTTTTGTGCGCGTTGTATGAAAATCACGATACCGTAACATACGATTGCACGAAGCTATGTGCCTGGACGGCACGTAAAAGCACGGTGTTTATAAAAAGAAACGTTTCTTTCATTCTCTCTCGCGCATGTCCTTTTTTTTTCATTCTACACCGAAAAACATTTACTTAATCTTAATACATATTTCTTTGAATAATAAACATTTACTTGACGACAGTAAATAAATATTTTATACTACTCAATAAAAACAAGATAGGATTGGATTCAATTAATAGTTTTTTGTATATAATATCAAATAAATAAATATTTATTTAAATCTATTCAAACACATACAAATATTTATTAAAATTTGCTATTTCAATCAATGTAAAAGCAAGTCGTCTCTCTAGAACTTGGAATGTTCCTTCACGCATCACTTGCCAATATCGAAATGTTGAGAACAAGTTACTCTTCTCAATTACAAATGCAAAATTCGATTACCGTTCTGAGTCTAAGTAGATCTTGAGTGGTCGTGGCGGATCATCGGCCGGTTACATCCGCATAGCTTTGCGGCATCGGCATTCGCCGTGGTCGCGGATGCGAGCGGTTACCGGATGATGGATCATACGCTGATCACACGGCTCCGCCGCGGATGATGGATCATACGCGCGCGTTCGCTTTACAGCCGCGATCATTTCTCCCTCCTTTTCCTTCTTCTCTCTCTCTCTCTCTCTCTCTCTCTCTCTCTCTCTCTCCCTCTTCTCATGATCTGCGCTTCTTGCATCCTCTTGCCGACAGGTGTCTGTAATCCGTGTCGCGGTCGAAAAAAAGGCATACCGAAGGCATCCCAACGTGCCCGCGGAATTTCCTATCTCCTCGGTGTGGCGGACCGGGAAGAAGGGACTTAACGACGAGGGCCCCTGGGCCCAGGGGCCCTCAAACGAAATTGAGGGTGCCCTCGCCGCGCCGTTCCTCGCCACAACTGTGTACCGGGGCGACAACCGTTACGGCCTCCCGATCCACCTCCGTGTTGCACCTTGCACCTGTTCGCGCCGGCCAGCCCGGCACCATCTCATCGCGCGGACATTGTTGGCTGCACAACACATCAAAGTGACAGCGTGACCGATTGCTTGTCGTCGTCACTTGCCGCGGTCGGTGGTACGCGTCGATCTTCGTAGCCTGTTCATAGATGAGGATATCGTATTGCCGTGCGTATGTGATCAGCCACGGCTGATTCGATTCGTTTTTAAACGAACAATATTACGCTGATCGGTACCGTGACGACAATCTTTTTTTTTTTCTTATCCTATCCTATTATTAAACGGCGGAAACGCGTAAAAATTATAAGAAACATTGCAGGCTCGAAAGACTTGTGTATTGCAAGAAAAATGATTTATTAAGGTATAACGCAGTTAAGATACTTTACTGAGTTCTTTCCAGCCGTGGCGAGATTGCATCAAACTGCATTAATTAACTCAAGTGTACGCCACTTAGACGATGTTGACGGTGCGAATAATCGCTTCTCTCGATGTACCGTATTTTGCCAAGATATTGTGGGTAAACGGCACGTATCTCGCCAAGTGTTTGAACGCGAAATGTATGCGTTCATCGGTATTTTGGAGAGGACAGTTCCGAGAAACAGGACCGTGCAGATTCCAAAAGCTGTTCGGAAGCCTACGGAAGATCAAAATCTCACAGCTTGGCGTAATCCAAATGCCTTATCTCAACTTAAAAAGCTAACAACATATTTCTTATTCTGCCTCTCGCCTTTATATTTTCCATGTTTAAATTAGTAAAAATAAAATTATGCATATGTAAATAGCCTTTCGCCACATGAGAAACATAAAGAACATGACAGAAGTTTTTCAATTGCGTATATTTTTCGATTCTTCTGGTATTACCTGAAAGTCATTGGGAAAGGCATAAAACGACATTTTATATGTAACGATTTAATAAATATGTCAAAACCAATCGTTATGGGCCTGCTTCCCTTTACTTCTTACGAGTACTTGTTACAGGTGACTCGTGACTTCATTTTGCTGCCAAATTTATTCTCCGCCTCATACATGCTCGAGGATGTCTCCCGCAAGGAGAGAACGGCCGAAACGAGACACGATAAGACAGGATCCAGAGATCCGAGGGCGTGGAATGCCAAGTAGTAGTACTTGAGAAGAACCAAATAACATTACACTGCCGGTTAACGTGCACGCTGACGCCGAAGCCGGAGATGGCTTATGTCGGAGACATAAGCTGATGAGACATAAGCCAGACGTCACGCTGCGCCGCGCCGTCCGGAGAACCGAGGGAATCAGAGCGAGCTGTATATTATACATGTCTAAGGGATGTTTCTTGATACTGCAGATACTCTCTAAATCTTTTGCAGTGAAATTTTCTCTCTCTAATCCTGGAGTCACTGATCAGTTCACTCTACGTGGAGGAAATATTTACTTTAATAGAGTGAATTCTTTCACACTAAGACAAAAAGTGAGAAGTTTCACTCTTGTTTTTAAAGTGAAATTGTTAATGCTCTAAACATCATTCCAACTTAAAGTGCAGAAATCACGCCTTCTCAGTTCTTGTTTTTGTACAAGTGCCGTTTACAATTGTCAATTATTAATTGTGTTTAATTGTTTTGAATGTATGAACAACGTCAAGTGTTTGACAAATTCGGGAAGGAATCTATCAGAGATGAGCCTATTTATACATTTGTACATACATAAAATAGAAATCAAAAGGATACGAACAGAGGTTAAGGTATTTTGTATAGGTACTTTAGGATAATGAAAGAAATTAATTTCTACTGAAAACGTTAATAAAATGTATAATCGAAATTCATATTTTCAATCTTTAATATGTTTGTATTCCTGTACAAATAAAATACTTAGAGATTTCAAGACTTAGTCAAAAAATGCCTGCGACTTTATGATTAGATTACAAAACATCCAAAACTTTATGATTAGATTACAAACCTCTCTCCGAGAAAAGTCATTCTTTTTAGAGTTGAAGAATAAATCTAAATGAAGAGTGAACAATTTCACTCTTTTGAAAAGTGAAATTTCGCTCCACTTTGATTGGCGGTATTTTCATAAATATTTGGAATGACTTTTCACTCCAAAAAAGTGAGATTTCACTCCAAGAAATTTAGAAAGTAAGATTTCTCGAACGATGGGCGAATTTCAGCGATCTCTTGTTTGATACGCCATCAGTGAATGTGAGGAATGCGTGAAGATTCTCAGAAAAGTCTATCATTCGTATTCCGCTATCTGTACGCAGATTTTCGCCTCTTTCAAAGTTGACGTACTTGTGTCGTGACTAACGTGTGCACGAGACAGAAGGAGAGAGAAAGATAGAAAGAAATAAAAAAAACCGAATCAGTCAACAACCCAATTTTGACTGACCTCGAATGAAACTTTAGTCTTTGCTGAAAATTCTAAGGTTATTCGCGGATGAAAAAACTTTATATTTCGAGCAACTTTGCAATCTTTCCTACGTTATTTTATCTCTAGGTCGTTGTTCTTCTGCATGCAAAGAAATTTTTTAACACGCGACGAAAAAAATGAGCTCATAATTAAAATAAGAGCAATGAATTCTATTATACGTTTTCTTATTTCTGTGACCTAAATTATCAAAACGTTCTAAACAATCTTGCTAAGAGACATGTTTATGTAGTAATTGCTAATGATCGAACCTGTTTTCTAATTTAATGAGAAATACTGAATATATTATATATTATTGAAATTAAATGAAAAGATAAAACAATTTTAATATTTAATATTATTTGTTTCTATTAACGCTAACAAATACAGTCTAAAAGTGCAAATAGCTAAAGTGCTTTGATCAAATTAGCATATGGCACCCGACTAATTTTTACAACAGGAACATTCCACGTCTGTTTGTGTTTGTTCAGCAGCCGTGATCAGATTTCTCGGTATAGGTTTCACAACCAAAGCATTTACGCTGAGAATGAAACGAAAACCAAACTCGAAGATCAGAGCTAATTCCGAACGATCGTTGATCAAAGTGGTATACATTAATTTTTTATAGTCTACGAGAATATGATAATATTAAAGTGTGAAAAAAAAGAGTAAAGTACTTATCTTAAGATTTACTTTATGTCATTGTCTCAGTAAATTTTTCAAATTTTAAATTTTAAATTTTAGTAATATTTTCAAATTTACGCAATATTGCATTTATATATATAAATTTTGACTATTTATTAAAAGTTTTAGAATTTTATGTTAATCAGACTTTAGTTAAATTTTGCTTTAGTTAAATTTTGTTTTTTGTTCTCCGTTGAAAAAAAATGTTTGTGTTGTTTCCGACCATTGTTTGTGAATTCCTATTCACCTATATTCGAGAGCTGCAGTTGATTATTCTTTCACGAGTCCGAGCATAGTGGTAGGGTTATACAGCTATAAGGTTTCGTGATAGTGCAAGACAAAAATAGCATGTGCTCTGATCGATCGTTGCACTTATCAGTTGGCACAGAACATTGTTTAGAAAGAAGCCGTTAACCCGTCACCTACATTCGGTTTATTATGCATACAAGCGTTGCTACACTTTATCAGTCTTCCGTCCGCATGTATCTGTCTGTCGCTTTCACTGATCCTTCAGAAAACAAAAAATTTCCACATTATAATATAATTTCTAATATTATATATATATATATGAACTTTTAATATATGTGTGTGATATCGTGATGATAAAAAAAAATTTCTCCTATATATTTTGTAATTTGCATATACTCACGAAAGACTCGATTAAAAAAATTCTTCAAATCTCGAAATATTTTTTGCCATTTTATATTTCATATTTTGAAGAAAATATAAATCAATTACATAGTTGAAAACAAAGTGATTTCTAATATTTTGATATATTGATTTATAAGTTTTTTATAAAGAATATTATTTATTAATATTTATTAATACTTATTAATAATTTAATATTAATATTTAATATATTTATATTTTATAAATATTAAAAAAAAATACGTGTATATCTAAAAAATATTTATAATTATTTACATTAGACATACGTATTCCTATATTGGAAAAAATAAATCAAAAAAATTTTCTTAGATTAGAAAGTTAATAAAGAAATTATAATCTCAAAAGTTAATAAAAATTTTGTTGATGAAGAAACTCAATTGAAACAGGTTTTGTCTTCCCGGAACAAACTATTTATGTTTCTGTTAGTGCGTAAATATTTTCGGAGAAGATTTCAACCGTTCGGTCACAGTTATCCGAAGAATTTCCGTCTTAACTGAGATTTCCTTTGAAATTCTTAGGTTTTATAAGGCCTTTGTAACATACAATCTTTATACTTTAGATTTATTTCAGAAATAAAAACTTTGTAAGAAATTGGAAAGTGGAATAGACAAGATCAATGATGGTAAAAGAAGAAGAGAGTATCCGCCATTTAAATAAAATTAAATAAAATATTTAAATAAAATATTTGAGACAATTAGACAAGGAAATCCAGTCTTCTGCATCGTGCAAAGATGCATTATGTAAATGCATTTATATAGCAATATTGTTACACACAGTTGTAATTATAATAAATTTAAAAAGAAAATGCCTAAAATAATCTTTATATCCATATTTGTATAAGTAAAGGACAAGTCAAGAGCGCTTAAACGTTTCGTACCAGTCTATTTGGACAACATTTCTAACAATGAAAAGCTCAATACTATAGGTAGAAATAAGAAAAATAAGAGGAAGTTATCCTGTGCGTTCCTGCACTCTTTTTGTTTTATTCATTCTCAAGGCGGTCATTAACGGTGGCCATCTACCTGGTCTACGACTTTACCAACTCGGGATTTTCTCGTCCTTTTCCACTGCGGCGAAATGAACTCTTACGCATTCCATTACTGCGTACGCGTTCATTATAATATTTTTGATAGTTCATCCCATGCAAACGTTTTTGCCAATTAACAGATAAAAAAAAAAGAAATAATAAAATCAAACAAATCAAACAAATCGAAAGATTATCAGAGTAAGATAGAAATGTGAAATAATTTCTAAAATAAATATTTTCTTTCAAATACCGCGATAAGATGTACACACAACATGAATATCAAGTAAATACACCAAGAAACATAAAAATGTACCACAAGCATTAATGAAATAAATCACACTTTTAAATGTTCAGTATTAATTTTCGGCAAAAAAATATTAATGTAATGTTCTTTAAAAAAAAAACGTGCATCTCTTCTATGAGATATTCCTACCTTATATCATATTTTTACATCCTCGTCTACGAAGTAAGTGTTGTTGTGACAGCAATCAACATAGGTGTTCATGTCCGATGTACCCAGGAGAAGAAGTCACGCTTCAGGAGAGATCGCTTCGAAAGCGATCGCATCAACACGTTTCTTTAACGAGGATAATTTCGGGGTGGTGATGCGACATTACGATCTACTGCGTTTGCGTTTCGCTCTGATTCTCGCAATTTCGTGCGAGCATACTACGCACGCACACACACGCGAACATGAAGGTGAATTTTTGCGCCTCTCTCCGTGAGAAGAAACGCTCGCACGGTTAAGGCACTGATATATCTTGTCGAGGGCGCCGCCGATCTCTGTGCGTTGGATACGAGATCCACCTGTGTACGAGTATATTCGAGTGCGTACATGGATGGGGTATGCATGGATGAGTGGGAACCCATTCCATCTCAACGCGTAAGGACGATCTTGATCGTGAATGTCGGTGACGTGAGATCGTATGAGAAGGAACTTGAAAATACCCGCGAACGGCCTCGATTTGCGTAAATCGCTTCCCTTGATCCCGCGGGAAGAATTCTCTTTGAATAAGGAACTCAATGTGGTATCCTTGTGTTATAGATCCTATTATATCTAAGTCCTATCGCTTCCTGTATAATTACCAGTCACTATTACATGTATTCGTGCAAAGTTCGCAAGATGTTACAGGATCAAATTTTTTGCACATCTGATCTCGTTTATTTTCTTGTTTAATTAATACTTAAAACACTAAATAAAATAGAAAGCTGATTATTAAATTAATTAGAATTGATTTAGTTACTTTCGATTTAAAGATTGAACGTTTAACAATATAAAGTACAAAGAACGCCAAGAAATCTTTGCAGATATATTTGCAGATTTATTGAATAAATTTTAATATTCAATGTTTTAAAAATCCATATCTTTAAGAAACCTTAAAATTGAACACTAAAATTTGTTTAATAATTGAATCTGCAAATTCTTTCACTTCTTTCTGTTCGATTCAAGTATTTGAATCTTCAAATCAGAAGTAGCTAAATAAATTCTAACTTATTAAATTCTAATTTAGTAGTCAGCTTTCTATTTTATTTTTAAATATTTGTAGTCCTAATCTCTCAAATTCAAATAAAATAAAAAAACCGATAAAAATTTTAACAATCACAATATAAAAAAAAAGAAAGAAAAATAAAACGCACGATCGCATTCGTATGAAATTGCGCGGTTTGCATAATTTTACACGGATATCAAAAATAATATTCAAGTAACAGCAACAGCAGCAATACTCTTCGATAAAAAGACTTTTTCCTCGTCTTTCTTTTTTCGCAAATTGCGGTTATTAGCTAAGATATCGGCGCTATTTGCAATGTGCCGAGTCAAGACCACAAACCGTTTATTAAGCGTCTTAAGTAGGATTACGAAAGAGTAGGATGCGTACCCTTTTACCAGCGTATAAAGGACCGAAATTTTCCTCGACGTTTCGATGCCGGCACGTAATACCGATAAAAACCTTAACAGACATAACACGTGTTAAGGCCGAAACACACCAATCGTAGCGATCATCATATTCCAAAACTAACAGTAAATCCGTATCGTATTTATCTATACAGACATCAATCTTTAATTAAAAAAAAAGCACGACATATTTATAATAATCTTTAATTTTTGTTAATTTTCTCAAGATCAGTTTTTTCTAGATCAATTATTATACAAGGATTAATTAAATCGTCAAATTTGAAAATTTCTATAATCAATTATATATTATTATTGTGTAATATCACATAATAAATTATAATATTAGTAAACAGTTAACACAAAATATAGATAGAAAGACCTTGATCTTGCAATTTGCAAACATCAAATTATATAGCACAAGTGCGAATCGATCTTTAAACGGTTTCGTAACGTCGTACTGGGCCCAGAGGTCACGACAGAGATGGGATTATTGCGCGCCGATCGTTCCGAATCAGTCGGTCGCCGTTAAACGCGCAGAGAATATCGCCTTCTCTTACTACGTTAATTAATTAAGAATCTCGGCTTGCTCGTATGGAGTCACGCGGTTCCCATTAGAGCTTAAAAATAATTAAACTGAATTCCACCATGTCAAGGCTGGCGCATTGGCCTCGTATCGGTCCTTTTCATGTCGTTCATTAGTCATCAAATTCATTGATCTCGCGATAAACCCGTTAACAGCCAGAATTCTTTCTTTCAGAAGCCTTATTAAAGCCTTTTTATTACATCAATTTGAATATCGAGATATCAGATCAAAATAATAACAGAGTAATAGAAAAAGAGAGCGATAATCCTAATTTTAATTATTTCGAGACACAAATATCGACAAAAAAAAAATGATTTTGATCAACTTACCGGTGACCCTGATACGAGGTCTTGACGAGCTTCACCGCGAAAAGGAACTGTATGGCGCAGACCAGCAGGCAACAGAGATTGAGGGACAGGGCGAGGGCGCATAACGCCAGGGTGACCTCGTAGACGATCACAAATTCCTCCGGGCTGATAAGGCTGTTGGACGTGACAGTGAGCGGCGAGATCTTCAGTAGGAAGATAACCGAGAGGAGAGCTAAAAGTAGGGATACCAGACAGAGCAGTCCGAGGCTCGTTAGCATCTCCTTCACGCCAGCCGCATCACTCCGATGGAGATTCCTGGATAGGGACGAAGACCAGGAGGCATTGAGAGGTATCACTGTCGGTCCACCAGCTACTTGGCTGGCTACGACAGGAAGTGCAGATGTGGCAGGCGCGGGTGACGGTGTAGTCTGACTCGGTAATCGCGATAGCCTGGAGATATCGAAGCCACCGTTCGCCTTTGGTCTCTCCTGATGTGAGACATTCGTTTGCGAGATTACGGTGTGGCCCAATTGACTTGCTGAGACGTTATGATTATTATTGTTGTTACCGCCACCATTATTGCCACCGACTGGACTAACGCTGTTAACCGAATGCTTAGAGGTTGACAGAGTTGATACGTTAAGCGCATGCGAATGGTTCAGGCGTTGTGACAAATTGTTCACGCTCAGCTGAGAATGGTTCAACGGATGCCGATGTGTCGATGAAGGAGTCGTCGCCGATTGATGCACGTTCGACACCGTCGTCGCTGTTGGTCTCGCCACGGAATCGTACACGTCGACTCCGCTATTGTTACCGCGATGCCCAGTGACACTGCGTGTCCCGGTGCTTCCGGTGTAGTGATGATGATGAAGATGCTGTTGCTGCTGCGGTTGTTGCTGCGACTGCGGCTGTTGCTGCTGTTGCTGATCCTGATGCAGCGAGCTGTTGTGTAAGTGGTGATGATGGTGTCCGCCGTGCAACGAGCCCGAGCTCGTCTGATAATCATTGTGATGATGCCTGGAGCCCGTTGACGACGGCTGCCCCGTCAGGATGTGTTTCAGCATTACTCGACACACTGGTGTCACGCGGAGTGAGGCTGCTTCTCTTTTCTCCTGATGTGGTAATCCTTACATGGCGATCTCGGAACAGAATACTGAATTGCACCAAATCCACCGTGTCACAGCACATAGATGTTAACTTTGATCTTCTTCATATTAAATTCGTCATATTACAGGATGTCACTTTTTTCTTCATTACGTTGAATGTCTCACGATGAAACTAATTGTCTATCAAAAGAGTTTCCAAATCACATAAACACATAACACGTTGAATTCAATTCTCTTCAGTTTAGATTCTCCGTGAAGAACAATATCACTTCTCTTTTTCACACTACGCGAATGTTTCGTATAAATGATAAAATTTCTAAACTTCGAAGCTACACTAAGTCTACTGTGAATTAATGTGCAATTCATCAATTTCAACTTCTAATTTCATTTTTGCTTTCTTGAAACTCGTAGTAAAATAAATCACTCTTTTAAATTCAGGCCTTCTTTATTCTAAATACGTAAAGGCAGGTCATTTGTTTCCGGAGCTACTTTTCGTTCGTCCCGATTAGTTCCTTAAAGATAGAAGGAATATGCATGAACTTGAGGCTCATTTGAACGTTACGTTCCCGGACTCAGCGAATTGCTGCACACCAGTTGCTCCACCATGGCGATGGCATCCACCAGACGGCGGCGGCGACTCTCACATATCGGGTTCACAGCGTGGAACTATATGACGACAACGGGCAGTGGAGCGAGTTCGCTAAGGACATGATCAGTCGATCTGCGAAAGGCCTTCGTCTTTCTCTTTCTCTTTCTTTATCAACGACGACGCAATCAGTCGATCAGTGCGTTAAGGCGGCTGCAAGCTCGGTTTTCTATCACCGTCTTCTCGTTGGATACGCACGAACTCGTCAACCGGCATGGCTTCCGAGATGGTGCCGGCGGTGCCTCTGCAACAGGTCGGAGAAAATAATTAATGGACTGTTCACTCTCCGCTGTCGGTCGGAATAGTCGGACCGTAAAAAGAAGGATAGATACGGGGTATAATCTATACCTTGACCAACAACGAAGAAAACGAACGTCTCTCTCTTCCTTTCTCGGTGTCTGTGAGCTTCGCGTAAGCCAAAATATACGATAAATCATACGCGGTGAATTCTTTTTCAAACAGGATGGAATTAAAAAAAATTTCACACAGCTTTGATAAGAAAATATGTATAAGTACATGACTACTCATATTATTAGCTTAAAAGCATCAATTGAATGGAAATTGTAAATGGATTGTTATATATTACAACAAGAAGTAAAGTAGGTGACACATCTCTCAAATACAAACGAGAAGAGAATAGCTTCGTTTTAACGGACTGCATGCCAGTTGCATCGTGACGGAGCGCTTTAAAGCGCGACTAACACAGAATGTAACGTGAAAAGGAATCGAAATTATAGTCGTGGTTTTTGCAAACGTTTCTCAATCAAAGCGTAAAAGCTCCTCGATGTTTAACGTTTGTTTTGTAATTCCAACTTGTTTACGATTTCGAGCAAACCGTGAGTATATCTTTTCAAGATGTAATTTTCTTGATTTAGAGCACTTTTCTTTGCATATATATAAGGTGTATCTGAAATAACGCCCACTAATCATACAGTGCTATTCCTAATAAAAAAATTGAGTCGAAAAGTCCTCTACCATTTTGCAATTTTCGTAATATCTTTTTTTAGTTATCTAATGAGCAAAATGTCTAAAATCAACGTATTTACACAACTTTAAGATATCTTAAAAATTTTTTAAGAAACATCTTCAAAATATTTTTCATAAAGAACACGAAAAGATATCTTAAAATTGTCTTATACATCAATTTTATTCATTTATTCGGCAATCTTTCAAAATTAATATCTCGTTAATTATTATGAAAATTGCAAAATAGTATAGGATTTTTCTCAGTTTTTTGTTAGGAATAGCTCTGTATGATTATTTTAGAGACATCCAGTATATCTTCGTACATCATCACAAAATTAATTGTTCGTATAGTACGCTATTACATCGATGATATTTCTTCATCGACTATTTCACAATTAGTTGTCTAAATATTATATTGCATAGAAATATGGATTTATATATTGAAACACATAATATAGCATCATTTTTACACAGAAAACTAAATAACACATATATTGAAGTCACTTTTTACACGCTCGGATTTGCAGTGTAATCTGCGAATTCTTTATTATTGAAAAAAATAATATGTAAAATTTTAAATGTTCCATACAGATCTCAAGCAAAATGTACTCA
>Ga0157363_1003725_pt1 | contig 13847 bp, 11 predicted proteins | sample AttsexASBM1_FD_111477 | JGI IMG/M metagenome (GOLD analysis project Ga0157363, IMG submission 111477) | Fungus gardens microbial communities from leaf cutter ant in Ribeirão Preto, State of São Paulo, Brazil - Atta sexdens ASBM1 | ecosystem: Host-associated > Fungi > Mycelium > Unclassified ...
AAACAATCACAGGCGATCGGTATCGAACGCAATTGATGCGTTTGAGCCGAGCATTGAAAGACAAACGGCCGCAATACAACGAGAGACATGATAAAGTGATTTTGCAGCATGACAATGCTCGACTCCATGTTGTGAAAGTGGTCAAGACATACTTGGAAACGTTGAAACGGGAAGTCCTACCCCACCCGCCGTATTCTCCAGACGTTGCTCCCTCTGACTATCACTTGTTTCGATCAATGGCACACGGCCTGGCTGACCAACACATCCGGTCTTATAAAGAAGTAAAAAATTGGATCGATTCGTGGATAGCCTCAAAAGATGACCAGTTTTTTCGACGCGGGATTCGTACGCTATCCGAAATATGGTAGAAAGTAGCGGGCAGCGATGGACAATACTTTGAATCATAAATGTATAAGTTTTTAACAATAAAGCCTCGAATTTCGGAAAAAAACGGCGAAAGCAAAGTTGTACACCTAATAAATTTTTCAAGCCTGTTGATTGGCTATAGAACAAAGAGGTCTGAGATCCTCTCTGTCTTGCAACCAATTAACATGTTTGAAAATTCGTCGTTCGACAAAAAACCGACATATGTAACATTGGCCTAATACATAATATATTAATGAATCACATTGTCGATTGACTTTTTTTTACATCGTTAAATCAATTAGTATCAAATTGATGCGGATTAATATATAATATTTGATACGTTCTTACACCGATCTCAGAACAAGTCAGGTTAGGCATAATATCTTTACTGCTTTTCAAGATGTAAAACTTCTAACTAGAACATAAAAGCAGTGGCGAATTTTAATATACGATCTATTAAAAACGAACCAAGCATTTATAGTATATATGCTGAGATTCTTTGATACATTTGATATACGTATTAGCTTGATCTGATACTTGTGATTCAAAAGTATCAGATTAAAATAATCCGCCAGCGTATCAAGTGATTTGGTGAATATAGTACCTAGACTACATTCCAAAACGTCCTTCGAGGAAAATTTTACTATAGTATATGTTACGTGTACTATATTGAGTAAAATTTTCCTCGGAGAGAACATTTTGGAATGTAGCCTTAATATGCATATCAAGTGCTCGGTATAAACTAGATCATTGCATGACAGATTATCTAACCTTCAAAATATCACATGAAACGTTTTATGATTTCCACTGAATGCGTAACATCGTCAAAGGAGAGAAAGAGAAGGATCGTGTGTATGTATGTATATAAAAACTTCTCTCTTTCTCTGTTTCATGACGCTACGTGTAACTCAGTGGAAACTTAGCCTTAATGCTTTATTGTAATTTCATTTTTCTCGATGTACCTTCAGTTTATATAATAAAATATATATAACAACGTACATATTTTAATATAAATCAAGCACATATCGATAAAAAACATTGAAAAGAAAGCAATGCCCAATATATAGTGTAACCTCTTAAATATTTCATGGAGAAAGAAGCTTCATTTTATATCTTTTCTGTCAATATTCCGTTCCGCTGTTTCTTTCTCCATGGGGACACAGCCTAAATAAACGTTGTTAAATATGTATGATGAATCTAACTTTTTAAAATTTTCATAAAAGCGTCATGTATGAAATAAATATATGAATTACGTATAGATAGAAATCATTGACCTAGTAAAAAAAGCTATAAGCCGATCGGTGAGCACATTTAGATATGTATATACGTTCATATTAAGAGAGCTTTATCTTAAATGTGGATAATTTACATATCGAATAACAAATTTTTTAAAGACGTATGGTATAAAATTATGTGGTATCCAATAATGCAGTATCCAGCAATGCATGTCGAATAATGCAGTGTTCAATAATACGGTATCCAATAATGCGGTGTCCAACTATGCGGTGTCCAATCGTGCGGTGTCCATAATAATTATGTGTCCAATCAGGATACGCTCCAAAAGAGCCGGACTATACCGCGACTTAGGGATCCTGCTCCGCTACAGGAAAATTGGTCTTAGGACCTTGGCATGAGGGCTAAAAGGAAAATAAGTATATATCTCGTAACATACAGAGAGATCTTCCTAGCACGGGCCTCAGGGGAGAGTCCCAGTCAAAGACAGACGTGTGTCGAAAGCCAGAAAATCTTCACGTACTGCCGCTATGCAAATCAGCAGCAGGAGGGAAACTTTAGAGATAATGAGGTTGACTAAAGAACAGATAAATCGACGAGATAGGTATTTCTGAGATTCGCCCCAGAAGGGCCCGATGCATTTCTTCTAAAAATACCAGGCGGAATGGAAAGAGCGACCAAAGCGAATACACTCACCGACAAACTGAGAGAGGCGCTGGCCAAAGAAGATGTCTTGATCTCTTTAGACTGGAAAAGACCGTGGAGTTCAGAATTAAAAATATCGAGGACTCTATCATGCCGGAGAAATTAGCCGAATATGTGGCGAAAAAAGGAAGTAAATCCTCCGAGATGAAGATGGGTCCTATTAACAAAACCCCGAATGATCTGAGTCTAGGTCAAATGCTCTTTAATCGCGGCGAACAGAGAAACCAAGGCGCTGAGATTTAAAATAAAGTGGACGATGGTGCGCGTAGAGTTCCTTCCGAATAGAGCATTGTAATGCTTCCGTTACCTGAAGAGAGATCACATCAGGACAGAATGCATTAGTACAGACCGAAGCAATAGATGCTACCAGTGTAAACTGCAGCAATGTGACTGGTGGGTCACATTGCGCAGCACTGCGCAGCCCTGGTACATTGCACAATTTGCGCCGATCTGAGCGAATCACAGGCTAGGAGACAAGGCCTGCAATTCTCCTCCTCAAAAGAAAAGGATAGGGAAATGTGTGTTGTCCATGATGGAGGAGAGAAGCTTATCACCTCTTGCGGTTTATCGAAGCCCTCAACCAGGGACATATCCTAATAGAAAAAAGGACGAGGAACCTTTACTTCTTCCACAAAGGGAAAAGGGAGTGAGAATCCACCAATAAGACGGAGATAGAAGCCATAAGAGGCATTGGAGGAAACCATGCAGCCCCAAAGTGATGCGGATTGCCAAGAAGAAATCATCAACAAATCAGCCGACCATCTCGATCCACTAGCTCGAAATGCTAACTCAGAGAAGGATGCCAACAATATTGACAATAATGCCCAATAAGTTATTGCAGCCAATATTAATCATGCCCGTCAAGCTCAAGACATACTCCTCCAGATTATGGCGGATTGTGGCATCGCGGTGGTTGCGGAGCCCTACTAGGTTCCCATCAACTATTCTCACTGGACAGGGAACGATAGAAATACAATCGCTATTATCTTGAGGCAGACAACCAATACTCTCTCACGCACGCAGTTCCGGTTTGGCGACGTGCATATCGTCAAATGGGGAGACATGGTGAACATTGGGGTTTACATCCCCAACAGAGATGGACCTCTTCCCCTTTGATCAGCAGCTTAAAATGCCTTTTCTGAGAAGGCTTGCCTTCGCAGGTATCACATGAGGTTCATAATCATAGCCGGTTTTAACGCCAAGGCGAACATGTGGGGGGAGGGGGAGGTCAGCTACCATGGACTGTCGGAGTCTAAACTTGGAGAACTGGACATCAGTCCTAAAACTATGCTGTATTAACACGAGAAATATTAGCACTTGCGTCAGGCCGCGGTCAGAATAGGTTTGTGGAGGATCCTCCCGGATAAGATTCTATCGGACATCGAGACAATATTGGGAGAAACGGCACAGATGCAGAAAGGCTACTGATCAAATCGATGGAGAATCCACCAAATGGATTCGGACTGGATGACCGTTGCCATCATACCGGAAAATTGGACCACCTCCTCATCATCTACCGAAGAGTGGGACCTAGACCAAAAGACGGAGAAAACACAAGCCTTCATGATACGAGCATGTGACATGGCGATGCCTAGGGCCTCCCCGTGTTCCAAGAAAGTGATGCCATGGTGATCCGAAGAGATATCAAATTTCCGAAACGAGACTGTACAAGCGCGGAGAGTCCTCAAAAGGACTCGCAGAACATTTCGCAACATACGGAAGAAATTGGAGGCCAGACGTGACGAAAGAACTAAGGCAAATTAGAAAGGCGTTGCGTACCGTCATTGCCAAGACTAAATAAAAGCCAGACTAAAACAAAAGCCTGGGAAGAATTCTTACTCATCTCCAACGAGGACTGTAGGGACGACTATATAAAGTAGTCCTAAACAAGCTGAGACGTTGATCTCCGCTAACAAAGTCCATGGAAGCACCTCTTCTACAAGAGATTCTGGGAATGCTCTTCTTCCCACTGAGGGAGAACGAATGTACTTGGGAGGATCACCACTCTCAAAGAATGGATGAAATGGATGAACGCTTAGCAAGAGGAGGTCTCCTGAGGAAATCCTCAGAGCCTCCAAATGTATGTCGGAAAGAAGGACAACTCCGGGGCCCGCAAAGGCATGGGTCGTAGGCGGTTAACATAATGAGGGGGAGGGGAGGGAGCGACTCAGGAAACTTTTTACAGAGTGCCTGAGAAGGGATGTATTTTTCTCGGCCTGGAGAAACACAAGGCTCGTACTCCTTTGGAAGAAGCAGATCAGCCGATAATCTGCTGGATGCAAATCAATCTGCCTTATAGACGACGAGGTGAAAATATTCGAATGCATAATTACGAAGAAAATGGTCAAGCATTTGGAGAGCAGAGGCCTCAATCTCCACACCAATCAACTTGGATTCCGAAGGGGAAGGAGCACAATAGATGCCATCCTGTGTGCGACAATTTACCGAGGAAGCAATTCTGGACAGCCAGATAATTGTAGGCATATCCGTAGACATAAGGAACGCCTTTAATACCATTCCATGGAGTCAAATAGGAAAGGTACTCACGGCACATCGGGTGCCGTTATATTTAAGAAGGATCATATGATCCTATCTTAGGCAGCAAGAGACTAGTTTACTTGGTGAAAGACGGCATAGCAGTTGGGGTCCGTCATCGGTCCCCTATTATGATGTCTAGGCTACGACTGCATACTGAACCAGTCCAAATTCCTCCCCGATTGTCAAATAGTATGTTATGCTGACTATACGATCGTCCTGGTAGTCGAGGAAGACTGGGAAAAAGCTACGATAAAGGTTAATGAAGCCTTATGTGCGGTAATACAGGAAATCTCAAATCTAAGACTACAAGTGGCTCCACTTAAAACGGAGGCCATGGTAGGGACAAATCTCCAAAGATGGAAGTGAGAGTAGCGGACACCGACATAACGGTGAGAACTCACGAATATTTGAGGCTGATAGCAAATGGAGATTCGAAGCGCATTTTGCGAGCATCTCTGCAAAAATGGAGAAAATGGGCCTGACGCTGGTCAGACTACTCCCGAACCTGGGAGATCCTGGGAACAGAATCCGAAGGCTTTTTGCATAAGTGATCAGCGCAATGGCCCTTTACGATGCACCCGTCTAAACAGATGAGGCTTGCAAAAAAAGAGTTATCTAGGTATCACTATATGCAGCTCAACGACGGATGACCGGCCGAATAATCAAGGCCTCATTCGCAGTCAATACTGCCCTCGCGAGAACGTCCCCGCTTGAGCTGACCGCAGAGATGTACGTGGAAGAGGTCTCAGAACTTAAGCGAAAGGGAACAACAATCTTTATTCCTCCCTGAATTGTTGGCGAGATTAAATGGAGAGCTAAGCTCAAACTCTACGTTAGGTAGAAGAAGTGATTGTCCTCTGCGTGCGGGAGTAGCGAACTACGGGCGATCCGGATCTTAAAGTGGAGGCATAGGTCTCTCCTTCCGCGACACAGGTGCTGACCGGTTGCTTCAGTCGATACCTGCGTCATAGTATTGGTAGGCAGTGTATTGAAAAGTGCTGGCAGTGTGGCGCTGTAATTGATTCCTTGCGGCACATGCTGCGATACTGTTCTGGAACACACAGAGGGAGAAGCTATAGGCAGAGACTTATCGTTGCCCGTGATGATTCAGGTGCTGCTGATCGACGCCGGCGCGCATTTTTCACCTTTTACCGTGATGTGGCGGAAGAAGAGCGACGAACGTGCTAGGAAGGATATGCACGTGGAGGAGCGGAGGCGGGAGTATATAAGTTCCCCAGACGCTCTTTGTTTTCTCAATTGCGAAGTGGTGCATCGTCCCGTTCTACAGGGCCTTGCACAAGTTGCCTCACCGAGAATGACGTCAGCTATCAGCAAGCAGAGTGACCTTCGAGGGGCCGTCAGAGGCTGCGTCGTGCGGCGGACGACTATCCCTCGATGGCCGCTCGAAGGGCCGTGGGGCGGCGAATGAATGATTCCTCCTTGCAATGGCCGGGATTGACGACGGGAGAAGTGGCATCCCCTCCCGCCGATAATGGAAAGGACTGCGCAGTATAGCGCATCTGGCGCTGGCTGGTGTACTACACATGCGAAGAACCCGGCTTGATCCAGATCCAGCCGGGGTCAGGACGCTCGCAGTAATTTTAATGAGTAGGTCTCCGCTTTTCCGGCAGAGAAGTCCCATATAACCCTATCCTTTCCTTGGCGGACGGAGTATGTATGAGAATTTCCACTGTGTCAAAAAAAAGGGTTTTCCTTTATACTTAAATAGTAGTACTTTGCGATAGTTTTTAAAGTAGATTTCAAGGTAGCTTTTAAGATAGTTTTTAAAAAGATAGCTTTTAAAGTTTATATTACACGAAGAATTAAAAGAAAGAAAATCCTATAATATGGGTAATAAAAAGAACAAAGGAGGAAGAAGTAAATCTCCCAACCAAGAAAAAGAAGAATTATTAAACTGCTCAGAACTGTTTGATTTTGAATTTCGCTGAGAAGTTAGCACCCAATTTTTTAAAAATTATTTAAAAATTATTATTAAATGAATCTCGCATTAAAAAATACAGAGAACTCTTCGTATGGTTAAAAGGAAGCAAGAACTTTAATCATTATTGTATCTAAAAATTGATTTTAAAAAAATTTTTTATTATTCTTCAAAAAATTTTTTTATGCATCAAGAACTCTATTCACGAAATGAAGCTATTGAACCGCTCAGAACTATTCGATCTCAAATTTCGATAAAAAGTTAGCACACCATTTTTTTAAAATTATTTAAAAATAATTATTAAGCGGAACTCTTGTTATAAATTATAAAGAACTCTTCGTCTCAACAAAAGGAAACGGGAATTCTATTCAGAACTATGGAATTTCAATTCCATGAGGTGCTAACTTCACAGCTACCCTGATCGATGTATTTTACTTAATGGATTTGGTGGGATCACAATCAGATCAAATCCAATACATCCTGTCGGCTCGGTGGCAGGATGTCTTCCTCTGGTTAGGCTCGTGCTCATTCCTTAGGGAATGGGCGTTCCCTGACTAACTGAAGGGGCATAAAGATTTTTTTCTTTTATGCAAAACAAAAAAAGGTTTCTCCAAGGATGTCAAGACAGAATGCATTAGTGCTGTAAATTGAAGCAACAGATGCTCAGTGTAAACCGGTGGATATATCGCAGAGCAGTGCGCAGCTCTAGCACATTGCGCTGATCATTGAGCTATCCGGCGAATCACAGACTAGGAGGCAAGGCCTGCAATCTCCCTCTTCAAAAGAAAAGGGCAGAAATCAGTGCTCCGTCTGTGATGGAGGAGAAGAAGCTATTACCTCCTACGATCTCTGGGAGCTCCCAACCTGGGACACACTCTAAGGAGGATGAGGAAACTTCTACCTCTCCCACAAAGGGAAAAAAGAGTGAGAACCCCGAAGTCCACTGATAAGGCGGAGGTAGAAGCCATGTAGGAGAAAGCCCCACCCCAAAACGATATGAACTGCCAAGAAGAAGTTACCAATGAATCTGCCGAGTACTCCCCTAGTTCGAGATGCTGGCTCTGAAATGGACGCCAACAATGCTACGGATAATAATGTTCAATAAGCTATTATAGGCTAATATTAATCAGGCCCAGAGCAACTTCCTTCAGACTATGGCGGAGCATGACTATGGAATTGCAGTGATTGCGAAACCTGGGTCCCCACTAATCACCTCCATTTGATAGCTAATGACAATGGCACGGTAGCCATCACCTGGCGACAGACGAGCAATCCACTCCTATGCACCCCACTGGAGTCCAAAGATATATGCTGCTATCAGAAAGAAACTTAATAGTCATCGGAGTTTACGTCTCTCCCAGCTTAGATTTGGTCCATTTCGATAAAGAGCTGGACGAGGTGGCAGACCTGTTAGAAAGTTCCAAACCAAACCTACAATAATTGCTGGCGACTTCAATGCCAAGTCCAGCATGTGAGGGTCTGCTATCACGGACCGCAGGAGATCTAACTTAGAGAGGTGGGCGGTTACATCGGGACTGTGCTGCCTGAACTCTGACGACACTAGTACATGTGTCAGGCTCCTCCGTATGAGACACTCTCAGACCACATATACATTGAGACAAGGTCAGAGAGACAAGGGAGAAACAGCGTCGCAAGTGCGCAGAAGCGTACTATCTCGGTAGTATGAATGGTACGTAATCTGGAAGAGAATCTGATAACGACAGCCATCATTAGGAACGGGGGGGGCTCCCTCATTCACGTAAGAAAAGGACACGGAGACGAGTAACGTACGGGCCCTCATGGTGCAAGCGTGCGATGCAGCCATGTCCAGAGCCTTCCCACGCTTTAAGCGTGCTATGTTCTGGTGGACAGAAGTTATTGCGCATTTCAGGGACAGGGCCATGAGAGCCAGGAGAACATTAAAGAGGGCCCGCAGAAGATCCTGGTGGATCAGGAGAAAATCGAGGCTAGAGTCGCGGACTTGAGACATGCACGGGCGGCTCTTAAAATCGCGATCGTGAAAGTGAAAGGCAAAGCTTGGAAAGAGCTGATATTCACCCTTAACGAGGATCTCTGGGAGTGACAATACAAAATTATCTTGGACAAACTAAGACAAACTAACTGGTGGGCGCTCCCACTTACGGAATCCATGAATACCCTTCTATTCCTGGAGACGCTTTTCCCATCGCTAGGAAGAGGAGAGTACAGCTGGGAAAAGCTTTCCCTTCCCCAGGAGGAATATGGCTTCTACAGGGAGGAATATGCAATGTCCACGAAGATCCTGGCAGTCAAAAAAAGGATGAAAAGAAAAGCAGCTCCTGATCTCAGTGATATCCCTGCCAAAGCATGGGCCACTACCACGATAGAAGGAAGGATTAAAAACTTCTTTATGGAATGCCTAAAAAGGGGAGTGTTTCCCTTCGTCTGAAGAAAAGCTAAATTGATTCTCCTCCGGAAGGTTGAAAGACCGGTGAATAATTCGTTCTGGACATAGGCTCATATGCCTCCTCGACAACGAGACAAACTTCTTGAACGAATTATCACAAGCAGAATTATTTGAAGAAACGAAAGCCCAATCTCCACGAGAACTAGTTTGGTTTCAGAAGCACCATCGACACGATGCTTTACGTCAGTTCGCTGAAGAAGCCACTCAGAAGAGGAATTGTGATAATTGACGTTTTTTTAGACATAAGGAACGCGTTCAATTCCATATCATGGAACGAGATCGGCCGAGCATGTACACCGAATTCCATTATACTTAAGGAGGATAAGAATGAGAGGAAATTAATCTATCCACCTGAAGATGATCTCATCGCTGAAAGGACCGCGGATTTCCACAGGGGTTCGTACTCGCCCTCTGCTATGAAACTTAGGATTCAATGCCGTATTGTGTCAATCCGAACTCCCTGCCGGATCATTTGCTATGCGGACGCTACAATAATCCTAAGCAGACGGGGAGGACTGAGATGAAGCCACACTTAATGCAAATGAGACCTTAAACGACGTGATTCACAACATCGAACAATTAGGACTACAGATGGCACTCCTCAAAACAGAAGTTATCGGTTTCCACGGTAGAGGAAGACCGTCGAGAGTGGAAATCAGAGTCCAGGTAAAAACTCGGATATGATTGAGATTGACGTTGGACAACAAGTGGAGATTCGAGACACACTTTGCCAATGCAAAGATGGAAAGAGTGAGATTCAGTCTCAGCTGGTTACTCCCAAACATCGGATACCCAGAAAGTTATTGACTGGCCATAGATATTTTGGTCGGTACCTGCGCTTGAAAAGGAGAGCACCGAAAAATGTTGGTAGTGTGATGACGCGTTTGACACTTTGTGGCACACCTTGCAACACTCTGCTTGGAGCAATTAAAGATCCAACATCTATTTGCGAATGTGGAGAGGGCTCTGTAGCCCTTGTACGGTGCGCCAATATGGACAGACGAAGCTGTCGAAGGAGCAGGACTATCCGAAGATCTTTGCGTCACAGCAGAGAATGGCAGGATAATCAAGGCGTATAGGCGACGTCCTTCGCGAAAACCGCCTTAGCCGGCATGCCTCTGCTGGAGCTGGTTGCCAGAATGCACGCCGATGTATGAGAGAGATGTATGAAAGGTCTCAGAATTGAAGAGAGGAAGAATGGCCCACGTTCCTATCAAAACTATTACTATTAACGAGATCAAACATAGAGTGAGGCAAAAGCTCCACCAGAGGAGGCATGGCTGTCTTCATCCCGCCATGAAGGAGAGATATTAGCAAAGGCTATCCAGCCATTTGCAATCAAATAGATGGAGTCTAGGATAGGCTTCTCCTTTCATGCAACGCAGGTGTTGACTGGCCATAGATATTTTGGTCAGTACCTGTGCTGCATTGAAAAGGAGAGCACCGAAAAATGTTGATAGTGTGGTGACGCGTCTGACACTTCGCGGCACACATTGCAACATTGCTCTGCTTGGAGCAAGTAAAGGGAGGCCCTTTGGGGATGATTGACGAGGATTTATTCTTGTCTATCATAATTTGAGCCATGATCGAAGACGGTCGACAAACTTTCCTTTTCTTCTGCAACAACGTTATGCCGCAGAAGAAAGAGAACGAGCGGAAAAGGTGCACGAGGTAGGGGGAAAAGGTGCACGAAGTAGGGGGAGGGAGCGGGGGCAAGGGAATATATATTCCCTACTCGCCTTCTCTTCTCCCTCGATGTGTGAGGAGATGCGTCGCCTCGCCTCATGGAGCGACACATGATCTGTCTATTAAGGCAGACACATTAGTGTGGTTTTTGGCGAGGCTAGTCGCTGCGCTTGCGCGGTATTCGACTTCCCAAATGATTGCCCGAATGATTGTCGTAACGAACGGGTGATTCGTCGCTTCCTCGAAACGGCCCTACGGGACTGGCAGCAGAAGAAGGTGACGTCCCTTCTCACCAATAATGGAAAGGATTGCGCAATCAGCGCATCTGACGATGGGTCAGACCGGTTGTAATACAGATGCGAAGAGCCCGGCCTGGTCCAAATCTCGCCGAGATTTGGACACTCACAGTAATTTTAGTGGATAGGCTTTTATGGCGGAGAAGTCCTACATAACCTTGTTCCTTTCCCAGGGGACAGGATATACATTTCCACTGCATCAAAAAAAAAAGATTCCCTCTTGTTCCTCTCCACAGTGTGCCACCTTAACGTGGTGAAAGGGCTCTATTTGGACGTCAACCGCATATTGGGCCTTTCGCTGGAGTCCTTTGAAGTTCCAGCGCGGGTACCGAGCAGATGTTCTCATCCCAGCCAAGGGTGGTACCTAATATACTTTGTTGTGTTATAGAAAAATCATTTGAAATTATATGAAATAATAATGAAGTTTAAGATGTGAGCTCTTGTGATCCCTAGGGTATTTACGACATCCTCTGTGATGCTGATCAATTGAAGAATCTCATTATCATCAATAAGAGTGTGTTACTACTGCGAATACTACTGCGAAGTGTATACGCCTACCATCGCTTGGCGCTGTGAGGAGCGGGGATAGCCTGACAAGCGTGCCGTACCGACCTATGGATGTTTGCGGCGGTGTGCACGGCGCGGGGCGCTTGCCAATCAATCCCCTCCTAAGCTTCTAAAGCTCGCGCACCAAGCGATCAGTAGGCATATACACTTCGCAGTAGTAGGCCAAGCAAGCGCGTGTATTCGGTTATCTTTAAGAATTAATCTCATTAACTATTGAGGAAATTTACAAAATAGTAGAGGACTTTTCGATTCAGTTTAGTCCGCTCTACCCATGAAATATTTGGCGATTATTTCCAGACACTTGTATTTGGTTGTGCTCTGGTATCGAGCAGGCGATGAAGGCGATTAGTTCGCGAAAAGATGATTCAAGTTCAACGGAGGGTATCCTTTTACTGGCGACTCAAAGGACGTGGATTGCTTTTGAACGCAAGCCATCACATGAACGGGACGAGCATTTCAGGCTCTGGGGCGTCCCTTTTACCGAGACCTCTAGCAGGTTTCCCTGGCGACTCGCACCGCTCATTGAAGTAGGGTCATTCGGATTTGTATTACTACCCCGAGAATATGCATTATTATTATTATTATTAAAATTTTCTCGATACTAACGCTTGCGACACTCATTAATTAAATGAGGCTTTACAATAACCTTTTGCTCATACTAGCTAGCAGAATTATTCACGGCTCCTTCAGCGGGGGGAATTGCGTGAGAATATACGAGGAGATGAGGAGTCTGTGTGCGGAGCTCGAAAAGCTTTCTTTCTCTATTTTCCTCCTTCTCTAACCACTTACTAATTGTAATTATTTTGGAGCAGGCGTCTCTAAAATCGGTGTAGAATTCAACGCGGTATTCGCGTGGCAATCCTTCGCTTCTAAACAGTCGATTGACGAGAATGAATAATAATGAATAATAATTATTTGCAATAGTAACCAATTTGCAATAGTAACTAATTGATCGTTTTCTTAACAAATATCATATTTGTTTTCCCTTGATTTGTTTCTATAACAAAATTCCTACTCAGCGTATCCATACATAAGAAGTGATCTCGTAGGTCGAGAACCTCCTGTATATGAATAGAGCTTGTTGTTTTCGACTTAAATTTTCATTATTGAGACATTTTTTTATTAAAACAAACAAATAAAATGTAGCATTTTACGCTATTTATATCTTTTCCTCTTTTTGTTTTATTTGTTTATTTTTTCCTTCTTCCCCATTTTTTATTTTTCCTTTTTTTTAAGTACCTAAATTTTCGGATACTTCTTTCTTATATCTGTATTTATACTCAGACAATAAAAAAATAAGATTATATGATAAAAATGTATCTGTATCTATATAAATATCTATATAAATACATTTTCTACGTAATACCTATACTTATACCTATATCTTATACCTATATCTAGATATTTTTCAAACGGTATCTGTTCTAACACTGATCAGTAAGATTGACCCATATATAATATATATATATAATATATATATAATATATATATATTCTACATTTATTAATTGAGGGTTTTAGAAATTTCTCAGAAACTTTGCATTTGCAACATTGAATGAAGAACTATACATTACAGGAACATTTCAAACATAAGGTTTCAATCAAAATGATTGCAGAAATATTGTGTTACGTCCAAATGTTTGGAAGTTTGATCAAAGAGACAATGAGGGAGAATGGGAGAGGATATGACAATTAGACTCAATCTCAGAGGTATACGCGCAGAGACGAATACCTATGCACTTTTTCGGTCCTGAAATATAGATCAACGTCCCAAAGGGACGCTATGATACCTGTCCGATAGGACAGTGCGAACGTCGGTCTTAATTTTTAGGGAATAATAATCTTAATTTTTCAAGGAATTTAATCTTTTGACACTAGACTGTACTTCGTGCGATCTCAGATGTTAGAAGGAAAGGAATGCGAGTAATTCAAAATAAATGGAAATTGGCAATCTTTTATAATATAAATGACTTACATTTATTTGAAAAAAATGAAGTTTATAGTATATATATATATATATATATGTATGTATATATATATATATATATATATATAAGGGTGTCTCATAAGAT